>Ga0335071_10000309_pt1 | contig 55814 bp, 49 predicted proteins | sample Lox_Sample_15_FD_206724 | JGI IMG/M metagenome (GOLD analysis project Ga0335071, IMG submission 206724) | Soil microbial communities from Loxahatchee National Wildlife Refuge, Florida, United States - Lox_Sample_1.5 | ecosystem: Environmental > Terrestrial > Soil > Wetlands | place: USA... | reverse complement strand
TCCAGTCGTCATGCGTGACGCCCTCGTGCATCATGGTGGGAATGAAAATGTCGGTCATCGTGCCGGTCTCCGTTCCCGTGAAACCTTTCGGGGCAACACCGACAATTTGAAAGACGTTGGCGTCCATGCGGAAGGTGCGGCCAATCACGCCATCATCCTGACCGAAGCGCCGGGTCCAGTAGTCGTAAGAGAGCACGGCGAAAGGATTTGACTGGGGCATCACATCGTCATGCTCGTTAAATAAGCGCCCCAAAGCTGGGCGCAAGCCGAGAGCATCGAACATCCAGCCGGAGACATATTGTCTGTACGCCTTTTCGATTTCCTGAGCGGAACCGTACGTCAGATCGCTGCGGCCCGTCCACGAAACCGCGATCAGCTCGGCTTGGCCTTTGACGGCCGCGCGCATCTGCTGGAACTGTGGGTATTCGTTGCTATCCGTAGTTCTTTGCGTCCCGTCAGGCCCCATTCCCCGGCTAACCATGACGTACAACCGCTCCGGATCCGCTACGGGCAAGGGTCGCCAGAGCAATGCGTCGATCAGCCGGAAAGCTGTTGTACAAGCCCCGATTGCAAGAGCCAGCGATAGGATTGCCGCGGCGGAAGTCGCCTTCCTTTTGGTGAGTTGACGCCAGCCGAAAACCGTATCGGTGCGGAGCGAATCGAGCCACGCGATCACGCGCGCGTCCCGGCTTTCCTCACGCTGCCGTAGGCGTGATCCAAAGGCTCGGCGGGCTTCCGCCGGGTCACGGCCTTCTTCGATGGCATCCTGGATGTGTGTTTCAAACTCTTCGTCAAGCTCGCGGCCCAAATGGTCCGCGCGAAAGATATTGGCGATTCGCGACCAGAGCGACATCTCAGCCCTCTCTCATTTTTCTATTCGGCGCGCAGGATTGTCATCGGATCGATTCTTATCGCGCGCATCACCGCCGGCACCGCGGCCAGGAATGTCGCCACCAGAACGGTCAGCCACGGCACCGCAAGCATGGCCGCATCTGTAGCCTTTACCTGGTAAAGGAGCGACTGGATATACCGGATCGAAACAAGACCAAGGAAGAGACCGATACACGCTCCCACGAGCACGGTCGAAACGATCTCAGATGTCACCTTCCAGGCAACATCGCCTCCCCTTGCGCCCAGCGCCATGCGAATCGCAATTTCCCGCCGCCGTTGCAGAACCGAATAATCCAGGACGCCGTAAAGCCCGACACCGGCCAATAGCACCGCCACTATCGCGAAGAACAACGCCAGCATCGCCAGCAGACGCTCTCGCACGGTTTGCGATTCGTTAATCTCTGACTGCGTGCGGATGTTGCTGACGCGGAAACCGGGGCGTGCCCTCGCCACTTCTCTGCGTAGCATGGAAGCCATAGCGAATGGGTTCAGGCTCGCAGTACGGACAACGAAAGTGGCACTGCGGACCACCGCGAAATCCGCTTCACCCGTGCTCTGAAAGGGCAGATAAGCTACCGGCAACATCGGCCCTCGCAAGTCCCGGTAACGTGCGTCGCGGACCAACCCCACGACGCGGAAAGTAGTGCGCTTTCCGCCGTCGGAGGCTTCCTCGAAAGCCTTTCCTACCGGGTTCTCGCCGTGGAAGAATTCCTTGGCAAATGCAGCGTTGACAATTGCGGCGCCGGGATTGGTATCGGTCGCATCGAAGTCGCGGCCGTCTAGCAGCGGAATTTTCATCGCATCCAACCAACCGGGGGAGATAGCCAGGAAGTAAGCTAATACGTCATTGGGTGGAGCGCCGCTAACCGAAACACCGTTGTTGGAAACGTAACCGCTCAGCAGCGGAACGTCAGCCAGCGCGGCCATCTCCACACCCGGCAGCCCGCGCAGATGTTCTGCCACTTGTTCCCAAACGACCGGCCGTTGAGGACGCTCGGTAACCGACTGTAGCGTAAGAAGCCGGTCTGATGAGAAGCCGGTGGGCAAATTCGAAAGCCGTTCGAATGTAGCAGTGAGCAGCCCTGCGACAAATAGCACCAAAAAGCAGAAGGCAACCTGCAGACCGATCAGCGTGTGCATCAGGCGTCGTCGGGAATGCGGATCATCTCCACCTTTGAGCGCGCTCGCCGGCTTGACAGTCGATGCGCGCAATGCCGGCGCTAAGCCGAACAGGAAGGTCACGCTGATAGCCAACGCCAGGCCGAATCCACAGACACGCCAATCCGCCGGCAGAAGCAAACGCGCCGGGTTATTCGCAGGATTTATTCTTCCGACGACGAACGGCGCCGACCACCATGCGAACAGCCCGCCGGCGACCGTCGCAAGAAGCGCCAGCCACGCGCTTTCCACCAGCACCAATTGCACCAGCCGCCAGCGTCCCGCACCGATTGAAACGCGCAGCGCCATTTCTCGCGCCCTCGCGGCCGCCTGAGCCGTCATCAGGTTGGCAACATTCGCGCACGCGATCAACAGCACGAGTGCCACCAGAACACCTAGCGCCGCAAGCGAAAGGCGATAATCGCTCTGCAGACCGGAAACCCCGGCAGCCGCGGGTTCCAAAAACACAGTTTGCTTAAGCCAGTTGTCTATACTCTGTTTGGACATCCCGGCGAAGGTTTTTGCCCTTTCGCACTCGAACGCCAGCGATATCGCGTTCAATTTCTCGCGAACAGGTTCGATGGCGACGCCAGGCTTCACGCGCACTATTGTGCGTATCCAGGTCGAGTCCGCACGCTCAACCGAACGGTTCATCATCGTGGGGACGAAGATGTCGATCATCGTGCCGGGCTCGGTGCCAGTAAAAGGTTGCGGCGCCACGCCGACGATCTGGAAGAGATTGCTGTCTATTCGGAACGTGCGCCCGACCACCTTCGGGTCTTTACCGAAGCGGCGTGACCAATAGTCGTATGAAATAACAGCGTAGGGATGTGCGCCAGGCGTGAGGTCATCCCGTTCGGTGAATAGCCGCCCCAAAGCCGGTTGGAGCCCGAGCGAGTTGAACATCCACCCGGAGACGTACTGCACTTGCGCTTTTTCCATCTCCTCATCCGAACCGTACGTCAGATCCATCCGCTCCGCGTATGAGAGAGCAATCAGCTCTGCCTGGTCCTTCACGCCGGAGCGCATCAGCCGGAAGGCTGGATAGGCCCAGCCGTCGAAGGTTTGCGGCGTGCCGTCAAAGAAGATTTCATGCCGCCACAGCGCGTACAACTGTTCCGGCGCAGCTACCGGTAAAGGGCGCAAGAGGAGCGCGTCAATTAGACGGAACGCGGAGGCGCACGCACCGATAGGCAGAGCTAGTGACAAGATCGCAGCGGCGGAAGTCACCTTTCGTTTCATGAGCTGTCGCCAGCCGAAAACGGTGTCCGCGCGGAGCGAGTCCAGCCACGCAATGACCCGAATATCGCGGCTGTCGTCGCGCTGTTTTAGACGCGGCCCAAACGCTCGGCGGGCTTCGGCCGGATCGCGGCCCTGTTCCATGGCTTCCAGGATGTGGGCGTCAAACTCCTCATCGATCTCGCGGCTCAAACGGTCCCCGCCGAATACGTTGGTGATTCGCCACCACAACGACATATCAGGCCATCCTCAGAACGCGGTTTACGGCCGCGGTCACCGCCTGCCACCTCGACTCCTCCGCGGCAAGTTGTTTCTTGCCCGCCGGTGTCAACGTATAGAGCCGGGCCCGCCGCCCGGTCTCTTTGATAACCCATTCGGCCTGAATCCAACCGGTTTCCTCCATCCGATGGAGCGCCGGATAGAGCGAACCCTCTTCGGCGCGCAGGATGTCGTCGGACATCTCCTGAATGGCGGACATAATGGCGTACCCGTGCAGGCGCGGGCGCCGTGACAGGATCTTCAAGACCAGCAGATCGAGGGAGCCTTGGAGCGAGTCGGGTTTTGGCATACTAAGACTTCTTATTATACAGACGTCTCAGCATAAAGACGGTTAGGATCAAAAGAGGAACTTCTACTGCGCGGCTGTCCGGACGTCGACTCGGGTATTCTCCCGAACCTGGTCGGTCGGATTCCGCACGACCTGGTCGCCGGCAGCCAAGCCGGAATCGATTTCGAGCTCAGCCCCGAAATCGTGCGCAATGTGGATGTGGCGCATCTGAACCGTATGATTGGGCGCGACTACAGCCACGCGCGGACCTTCCCGTCCCAACAACAACGCGTCGCCTGGAATGAGCAAACCTGACTGATTGCCCGAGAAAGCGAACTTCACCTGCGCGTACATTCCCGGCAACAGAACGCCCTTGGGATTCGGAGTTTCGAGAATGGCCAGCATTGTGCGAGCGTTCTCATCCACCGAATGAGCATTACGGATCACCGCTGCCGGAAACATCTGGCCGGGGAGTTCTTGCACGCGCAACTCGGCGCGCTGCCCGTCGCGAACCAGAGGCGCATACGCCTGTGGCACATTCACGAAGATCCGCATGGTTTGAATCTGCGCCACGCGGAAGATCTCGCGGTTGGGTCCATTATTGCCCGAGTTCACCAGCGTGCCAGGATCCATGCTCATGTTCCGATTCGTCACCACACCATCGAATGGCGCCACGACACTGGCAAAGGCTTTCAACTCTTCCAGCCGGTGAACATTCGCCGCATTCGCCTCTACCAGTTTCTTCGTGGCGTCCACGCTGGCAACGCCTGCATCCACGTCTGCCTTACGCGCCTCAAATGCTGCCTGCTTCTCATCCGCGTCTTGCCGGGAGTAAACACCGCGATCCGCCAGGCGGCTCCATCGGTCCCACGTGACTTGCGCCAGTTTGAGGTTCGCCCGAGCCTGCACCAGATTGGCTTGCAATTGCACAAGCGAAGCCTGGGCTTGCGCGAGCCCGGCGCGCGCCTGACTCAACTGCTGGTCGAGTTCCGGCGTATCGATTTCCGCCAGAAGCTGATCCTTATGCACATGGTCGCCAATGTCGACCAGTCGCTTGCGCAAGTACCCGTCGGCACGCGCGAAAATCGGTGTTTCGATCTCGGCTTGCAAGTCGCCGGGCAGTTCCAGCTCAGTTTTCGCGGGAGACCGGCGTGCCGGGGTGACATTCACGACGGGTAGCTTTTCTTCCATCGCCTCGGAGTCTGCAGCCAAGGCTTTGTCGCGCGCCAAGCGGGGCCGCAAGCCAAACGCGATGGCGCCGATGACGACTACCGCCAGAATCAGAAAAACACTCAACAACGCCGCGCGGCTTGAGCGCCGGCGCGCTTCGCTATGGCGTTCTTGCCTCTCGGAAACGATGGGGTCCCTGACTGCCAATCGCGCTCCTTAGATTTCCGTTTCGGCTTCGAGATCCTCGACGCCCAACGGCGGCTTCCGCCGCAACACGCTGTAGACCACGGGCACAAAAAACAAAGTGGCGAATGTGGCCATCACCAGCCCGCCAATGACAGCCCGTCCCAGCGGCGCGTTCTGTTCCCCGCCCTCGCCTAATCCCAGCGCCATGGGGACCATACCGACGATCATCGCCAGAGCCGTCATGATGACCGGGCGTAACCGGGTGAAGCCGGCTTCGAGTGCCGCCGTGCGAGCGTCTTCACCCGTGCGGCGCAGATCGTTGGCGAAGTTCACCAACAGGATACTGTTAGCGGTGGCCACCCCAATGCTCATGATAGCGCCCATGAGCGACGGAACGCTCACGGTAGTCTGCGTGAGAAACAGCATGAGAAGTATGCCGGAGAGCGCGCCCGGTAGCGCCATCAGGATGATGAAAGGATCGAGCCAGGATTGAAAATTGACCACCATCACGAAGTAGACCAGCAGTATGGCAAACACCAACCCGATTCCCAGGCCCACAAACGAAGTCCGCATCGTTTGGACTTGCCCGCGCGTCTCCAAGAAGCTGCCATGGGCGAGCTTCGAACGAAACTGGTCAAGCACGCGATCTACTTCGCCCGCCACGCTCCCCAGGTCTCGATCCTGCACGTTGGCGTAAACATCGTAAACCGGCTGTACGTTGTAGTGGTCGACCACCGATGCCGTGTTTCCGCGGCTGAGCTGCGCCAGGTTGCTTAGAAGTTGAGTCGACCCCGTGCCGCCGGTATGGATCGGGGTGGAGAGCAACGCCTCGGTGGAATCTACGCGGTACTCGGGTGTCTGGACGGCGACGGGGTAGTCGATTTGATTCGCCGGATTGATCCAGTAATTGGGCGACACCTGAAGGCTGGAACTGAGCGACACCAACAAGCTATTGGCGACGTTGAGTTGCGTGAGGCCGAGTTGCTCGGCGCGCGTACGATCGACGTTGAGGCGCAGTTCAGGAACGTTCAGTACCTGGTGCACATGCACGTCCACCGCGCCGGGAATGAGAGACAGCCGTTGCTCAATCTGCCGGGCTATTTGAAAGTTCGCCGGCGCGTTCGCGAGCGGACCCACGACTTGTACGTCAATGGGCGCAGGCAAACCGAAGTTGAGCGTCTGCCCGACAATATCCGCGGGCTGAAAGAATATGGTCAGCTCCGGGAACTGCGCCTTGAGGCGGCGCCGCAACTCATGAATGTAGCCGGCGGTAGGTCCATGTTCCTCGGGATTCAGAGAAACCAGAATTTCTCCGTCGAAATCGCCGATGATGCCAGCATCGCTCAAGGCGACGTTGTTGCCGCTATAGGGCAGACCGATGTCGTCGAGAATGTCGGACAGCTCGCCTGGCGGCACAACCTGTCGAATTGTTCTCTCCACGCGCCCAAAATACTGCTCGGTTTCTTCCACCCGCGTACCTGCGGGCGCACGCACGTGCACCCGGATCTGCCCTGCATCAACTTGCGGGAAGAAATCGGTGCCGATGAACGGATAAAGTGCCCCGCAGACCAATGTAATCAGGAAAAAGCACAGACCGACCAGCTTGCGATGGTACAGGGCGGCGTCCAGCAAGCGCCGGTAGCGGTCCCGCATTCGTTCGAATCCGCCGTTGAAACCGTGATGGATGGCCCAGAATACGCCCGAACCGTGCTGCTCACCCTCGGGTACGCGGTAGCGCTCCACTTCGGCGCGGACCAGATACTTCACCATCGTGGGGACCAAGGTTCGGGAAAGAATGTACGAAGCCATCATGGCCAGAGCCACCGCCAATGCCAGCGGCGTGAACATATATTTCGCCGCGCCGGTCAAGAACACTACGGGCACAAATACGATGCAGATGCAGAGGGTTGAAACGAATGCCGGCACCGCGATCTGCTGCGCACCGTCGAGAATGGCGCGAACGATAGGCTTTCCTTGTCCAAGATTGCGATGAATGTTCTCGATTTCGACGGTGGCGTCATCCACCAGAATGCCGACGGCGAGCGCCAGGCCGCCAAGAGTCATGACATTGATGGTTTCGTTCATCAGATGCAGGATAGCCAGGGACGTCAGAATGGACAGGGGAATCGAGATGCACACGATCAGCGTACTTCGCCAACTGCCGAGAAAAAGAAGAATCATCAATGCAGTCAACAGAGCAGCGATTACCGCTTCCTTGAGAACCCCGTCGATGGCCGCCCGTACGAAGATGGATTGATCGAACAGTAGTTTTATTTTGAGCGCCGGCGGCAAAGTGGACCGGATGCGCGGCAGGATTTCCTTTAGCCGGCGCACGATCTCGAGCGTCGAGGAGGCACCGTTCTTCAGTACCGTAAGCAGCGCTCCGCGCGCGCCGTTGTGACGCACGATGTTCGTCTGCACCGCATAACCGTCGCGCACATGAGCCACATCGCGGATATAGACCGTTGAGCCGTTCGTCTGCCTCAGGGGCAGGTTGTTGAACGCTTCGACAACGTCAGGGCTGCCATTCAAGCGAACGTTGTACTCGCGCGTGCCGATCTTAGCCACGCCGGAGGGCAGGATGATGTTCTGGGCGTTAATGGCGACTGCGACGTCTTGCGCTGACAGTCCCTGTGCGTATAAGGCGTGTGGATCAATGTCCACCATGATCTGCCGCGGCCGGCCTCCGTACGGCAGAGGGAAGCTCGCGCCCTGCACATTGGCCATCTGCGTCCGAATGTAGTTATACCCGTAGTCGTAGATGACCTGTTCACTCAACGTGTCGCTGGAGAGGCTCAGTTGCAGAATGGGGACACTCGACGCGTTATAGCGAAGGATCGACGGCGGAAAGATGCCCAGTGGCAACGAATGAAGAACCGATTGCGAACTGGCGGCGAGTTGGGCTACGGCAGCTTCGATTTTAGCGTTGGGATAGAAGAAGACCTTGATAATGGAAAGACCCGGCAGCGACTGCGACTCCATGTGCTCGATGTCGTTGACTGATGTAGTGAAGCTTCGCTCACAACGGATGGTAAGCACTTCCGCCACTTCTTCGGGCGACAAGCCGGAGTAACTCCAAATCACACTCGCCACGGGAATATCGATATTAGGGAAGATGTCCGTAGGCATGCGGAAGATAGCGAGCACGCCCAAAATCACGATCATCATGGACATCACAACAAACGTGTACGGCCGCCTGAGGGCTAATCGGACGATCCACATAGACTGGGGTTCATCACCATGTTATCGCACTCGGTAAGTTCACTCCGAAATGCGTGAAAGTTCAGCGAATCAGCCTCTATCCAGGCCGAAGACGATAATCGCGCTACCCGCTGCGATTGCTAGGAACTGCTTGCCTTCGTTCTTGTAAGTAATTGGCGCTGCCCACACCGCCCCACCGGTCTGTAAGCGCCACAGAAGCTTGCCGGTTGCGGCGTCCAGCGCAAAGAAGTTTCCTTCCATATCGCCCGAGAAAACCAGCCCGCCGGCCGTCGAGAGAATCCCCGACCACGGAGGCGTAGCCAGCCGAAACTCCCATTTCAACTCCCCACTTAGTGCTTCCAGTGCACGGAGGGCACCCCACGGTTCGACGTCTGTAAGCGAACGCCGGCTGGCCCCGAGATACTGCCTGCCAGGAATGTACGGCGCCTCTGTCAGATAGTAAGTCGCACCTTTCTCGCGGGTGTTTTGATAGAAAAGCCCTGTTTGCGGATTGTAAGACGGGCTAAACCAGTTCGCCGTTCCATCGTCGTCGGGATAGACAGTAGCCCCTTCCGGCTTGGGCGCCGTATCCGGGTTCGGTATCGGACGACCGTGCTGGTCTATCCCTTTCGCCCATGTTTGTGTGGCAAATTGCTTGGCCAGTAAAAACTCCCCGGTCACGCGGTCAAGTATGTAATAGAACCCGTTGCGATTCCCGAACAGGACTAGCTTGCGCAGCTTACCATTAAACTCAGTATCGATAAGTATGGGGATTTCGTTTGCGTCAATATCATTCACATCATGCGGAGTGAACTGGAAGTGCCATTTCAACTTACCCGTATCCGCATCCAGTGCGATCAGGCAATCGGAATATAGGTTATCGCCCTTGCGTACGTCGCCCCGATATACCGGACCTGGGTTTCCTGTGCCCCAGTAAACTAAGTTGGCATCCGGATCGTACGACCCAGTGATCCATGTGGGGGCGCCGCCATGTTTCCAGCTATCGCCCGACCACGTTTCATTCCCGGCCTCTCCGGGTCCCGGCACAGTCCAAAAGCGCCACGCTCGTTTGCCGGTTTTGGCATCATAAGCATCGAGAAATCCTCGAATTCCGTATTCGGCGCCCGCGATTCCAATGATTACCTTGTCCTTTACTGTCAGCGGCGCCAGAGTAATTGAGTGCCCCGACTTGTGGTCCGCTACCTCCACATCCCAGCGTACCCGGCCGGTCTTCATGTCGAGAGCGATCAAGTGAGCATCGAGCGTGCCAATGAATAGCTGGTCATCAAGAACTGCGACGCCGCGATTGACTTAGCCGCAACACACAGGCACCGGCGGTACAGGGCGTCGAAAGCTCCAGACCGGCCTTCCACTGCGCAGATCGATCGCCGTTACGTCACTGGGCGGCTCTGTAATGTACATGATCCCGTCGAACACAAGCGGGGTGGCCTCGAATTTGTGGTGTGCCTTGATCTGGTACATCCACAAAACCTTCAGCCGATTCACATTCGACCGGTCGATCTCACTCAATGTCGAGTAACGGCGGGATTGGTAATCTCCCGAATAAGTAAGCCAGCTTTCCGGCTCAGTGGAGGCCTTGAGGATTCGCTCCGCCGGTACCTGTGCGGTCAAAGAAGACAAGAAGGATACATACAGTATGAGCCGCTTCATGGGGTATCCCGCAGAGAATCAAGATAGCCGGTCAAATCATTCAGCTCCTCGGGAGTAAGTACTCCTTTGTAACTTGGCATGGGCGACTTACCTGGCTCCTTAATAACCTCTAGTAGCTCATTGCGGAAATAGGACTTGAAGTTACCAGATAGATCGCGGATCTGGATGGAGAAAGTGTCCTCATTCAGCCTGACTCCCCTAACCCGTTGACCGCCGCGAGTAACTACTTGAACCTCAAGGAAACCTTCCGGTACTGCGGCCTCCGGATCGACCAGGGACTCTTTCAGGTAAGAGACGCTCCGGCGCGATCCGATGCCGGTCAGATCCGGGCCAATTGCGCCGCCGTATCCGTTCACCGTATGGCACCGCCAACAGCTTCCTTTACCTGCGTACAGTTTTTCCCCGCGCGCCGGATCGCCATCGACCTTCTGCGGCGCAACGCGGCCTAAAGTCCGCACATATGCAACAAGCTGCCGAATCTCGTTCGGCGCGAACCAGTGAGCAGGCATCTCCGTGTCCTGGAGTCCTTCTTCGATCACACTTGCGAGCGCCGCGTCGTCAGGCGCATGCGGCAACCTGGGCCGCGCCAGCGTTGCGCCGCGTCCTCCTTCGCCGTGCGGACCATGGCAATAGGCACATTCGGTGCGGTAGAAATGCTCTCCAGCGGCCAGGTCTTCCGGCGTGGCGGCAGGCTGCGGGCTCTGCGCCCAAGCCAGGCACGCGCAAAACATCCAGCCGGAAATCTGCGATGAACCGCGCACGGGTAAGGCAGTATATCATCTGCACGGTGCCATTTCGTATCCTGACAGGGTGGCCGTTCGCCGTGTGAAAGTTGCACCCCGCGAGGCGCGTCGCTCCCGGCGCGGATGGTTGGGACGATTGCTGTGGCTGGTAATCGCTACGGTCCTGGCTTTCTATTGCGCCGTGGCGTTGTCGCTCGCCGCCCTGCGGGTAGTTAACCCGCTCTCCACCGCTGTACAGTTAGAGCGCCACGTCCAGGCATGGAGCCATCACATGCCATATCACAAGCACTACCGGTTTGTCCCGCTCAACAACATCTCGCTCGAGTTCCAACACGCCGTCATTGCCGCCGAGGATGCCCGCTTTTATCAGCACCACGGTTTCGATTGGGATCAGGTGCAGATCGCGTTCGGTGAAAGCATGGAAGGCGGCAGAACGCGCGGTGCGTCCACCATCACGCAGCAACTCGTAAAGAACCTGTACCTGACGACAAGCCGCTCAGTCCTTCGCAAGGGTGTCGAATTCACGCTCGTTCCGCTCGCGGAGTTCATCCTCGGCAAACGCCGCATTCTGGAGCTTTATTTGAACGTGGTCGAATGGGGGCCCGGCGTTTATGGCGCCGAGGCTGCCGCGCAATATCACTACGACATCAGCGCATTGCATGTGAACCGCGATCAGGCCACGCGACTGGCTGCCGTCCTGCCGGCTCCGCTACGCCGTAAGCCGGTGCGCATGAACGACTACAGTGCCAAAATCTCGGAACGTATGCGCCAAATGGGTTGGTAGCTGAGGAACCCGTCAGAACGGGAAACGACGTGCGGGAATCGCGCTGGAATCCCTCCGCGCAGGCGGTCCACTGTTCGAGATTTGCACCGGCTGCAATGCTCCGAAGTTCAGCTCGTTATCCTGGAAGTGCAACTGGCGATCGAGAATCATCTCAATCGTGCTGCCCCTCGGCAGCACTGCGTCAGGACCACGCGTTAGCAGTACGCCCATCAGCCCAGCGGCCGCTCCAGCGGCAGCTCCGATGCCGGCAGCCATTCCGTAGTGTCCCGTGGCTGCGCCGGCAAGGACTCCAACAGACGCTCCCGCCGCAGTAGCTTCTTCGACCGTGCGCACGTCCCCGCCCTTGTTGCCTTCGCTCGAGATCTTGCCTTCCTTTCGGTCAAAGTCCTCGGGCGCGCTCCCATCCATGGTGCCGATCCGAGCGCGAAAGTCCCGCGTGACACCGTTCGGCAGAGTGAGCGAATCGAAACGCAAAAACAACTCACCACGGCCCTTTACACGCCCTGGCCTTTTCACTTCGGTCACGGTACCAGCCACATAGCTCCCGGGCGGGATAACAATTCGCCCCTTCGCCATGATCGGGAACGCAGTCTCCAGATACACGCGGTCGCCTTCGGCTGAATGCTTCGTGCTGACGCTGTTGATCAGAGTTAGCGGAATTTTTGTCCCGGTCTCGATCAGATATTCATTGACTTTGGCCGGTTCGGTTTTACCGGCATCCTGCGAGGGTGCCACTTCTTGAGCCGGTAACGCACCAACCGCCAAGGTGAAGATCGCGAAGCAGGCGAAAGTCCGCATGATCAGCCTCTGTGCACTATTTTAGCCTAATTCCCGCAATCGCACGCACCGAAGCCGTTTGTTTACCGTACCCGCCCGCTACTGTAGAGGTAATTTGAGTTTGGGCGGGCTGCTTTGATCGTCCACCGCAACGCGGATTTCCGGATTGGCCGTGACCGATTTCGGCAGCTTGAAAGTGGCCTCGTAGAGACCGGGTGTGTACGGTACCGAACAAACGGCAGCAACGCTGGTGGCGGGCAAGGCCACTCCGTTTACCAGCACCTGGAACGAACCAACATCGGTAATGGGCACCGGAATCGAGACGGGAGCGTCAGGATTGATGGGGCCGAAACCCGTGCCATACACTGTTACCGTTTCTCCTGGCTTCGCCGGATGACTCTGCGTCACCAGGCTGCCATCGGCGTGCGTCGCTATGATGACTCCCGGTTCGGACTGAAACAGCCCTGGACCCACGTCGTGCAGTGTAATCGACGTGTGAGGACCAGCGGTGCCATCGCGCGCTACAAACAAATCCACCTCCCCGGGGCGCAAATTTGGCGGAATCAGAAAATTAACTTGTTGCGGTGATACATAGTAAAGGGAAACCGGGCTCCCCGCCACGTATACCTGCACGCCAGCCATTTCTTGTGGCAATAGCGTCCCCGAGCCGAGCACGCCCACCGAGTCCGTACCGCCGTACGATAAGTTCGTTCCATAGATGGTCGCGAGCGTGTTGGGGGCCAGCCCATCCGCTCCGCTGGTCGCCGAGTTGACAATAGTCGTTTTTGTGTAAGCGGGTGCCGTAGAGCCGGGCGACCCTTGCGCGCACAGCGGGATTCCCCACACCAGCGCTACAACCAAAGAAAGGGTACGTGACACGCAGTCTGTGATCTTTCACCAACAGAGTGGGCGCGTCACCTGGAAAATCTCGACGGTCAGGCACTGCTCGTTACTGGCTCTGAACAGGTATCGTGACCTGGCCCTGAGTCGCCGAGTTTCCCACTGACACGGAAACCGCCTGGTCGCCCGCCGGCACTTGGGGAAGGCGCACCACCACCGCATAAAGCCCCGGGGCATTATTCTGCCGACTCGGATCCGGTGCCAGGCCGGCATACAAGATATCGTTATCCGGCACCTTCACTCCTCCGATCGTGATACTGATCGGGCTCGCAACCGGAGCGAGCGTCAGCGCGAATTGACCCGCGGTATATGCCGGGCTGGTAACGCCGAACCCCGTGCCGAACAGTTCGATCAGATCACCTGGCGATGCACTGACGCCGGCCGCCACCACCTCCGTATCCGCAAGATCAGCGTTCTTGGTTGCATCGAACGCCGCTGCGTTTCCGGTGCCTGCGCCGTTAAAGGTAAACAGCGTCGGCGCCAGCGGCGCGGCCTCGGCGGCGTACACCGGCCCCTGAATCTGGCTGGGAGCTTTCGGATTCAGGATGACCTGCACGTCGGCGCCTTGCGACGCCCCGAACTGGATGGCCTGCGCGTAGATTTCCTGGTTGCTGACGTAGTAGAGAGGCGCCGCGGTGCCATTGATCAACACGGAGACACAACCCAGTTCGGTTGGCCAATCTCCGTTACTGTCGAGGTCAATGAGCTGCGCGGCGTAGCCCGGTGCACCCGCAGCAAAAAATCCGGACCCATTGATGCGGAACAGGCCGTAGGACCCGATGGTGTTGTGGCCCGCCGCTGCATCCACCACGGCCCCTTGGTTTTCGAACACGGGCGTACCTGTGAGATTGCACTGTGCGGCACCGACTTCCTGGCCGGCAATTCCGTACAGATGATCCCCCAATGGCGTGCCGTCGTCGTTCGCTCCAATTGCCGACACAAAAAACACCACCGCATTCGCCGCCGTCCCCGGCGGAGTCCAGATGATATTGAATGTGCGGGTGCCCGGCGTCAGCGGTTGCGCGGCGGCTGCCAGGTTCGTCACATATTCCACGCCACCTGCGCATGGGGCCGGCTGACCATCCGCACATAACACCTGCGTCTGGCCTGCCGTCGGCTGGAAGGTGCCGCCCGGCTTCGTCCGATCGCTGGCTAACCGTGCCGTCAGCTGAAATGCGAATAGCCTGGCCGCTGAATCGGTGATTTGAACGGTAATGTTCTGCTGCACACCGGGACTGAAATTCGTAACAGTGAGCGAAAAGCGTCCCGCCGCATTGACGGGTGGCCCGCCGGTATGGCATGCGGCACACGTGGCGCCACTATGATCCGCAGGAACTCCATTGGGAACTCCCGCATACCCGATCGGTGTTCCATCCACGTTCGCACGGAGAACAACAGGAGCGATGCAACAGACAAATAGAACTGCCTGTATTCGCATGGCCGAATCTCAGAGTAATTATACGTCCGCTTTCGTAAATGGAGCGCTATCTCCGGACAACTGAACGAGACGAGCGGGTGGACATTTAACTGCTAACCAGCGGTCAACGCCAGTCTGCGGCGGATCGATTTTGTTTTGCATGGCTCGGCTAGGAACTTCAGTGCTTTCCGCGCAATCGTTGTGAGGGGAATTTTCTCGAGCGCGCCCAGGCTCCGCCACTCGAAGCCTTGCGGAGCGACTGGCAACTTACCGCTGTACACGGCGATGCTGTAGTAATGGTGTGTGATCGTGTGGCGAAAGGAACCTAGAATCTCGCCGTCATGCCAACCCGGCAGATCTTCTGGCCCGGGTAATTCCCAGAATCGCGCCATCAAAGACTCCGTAGCCGCACGCTGCCGTAAGAGCACGCTGTTTTTTCTTGTGACGATGACCACCCGCAAGCCAACTCGCTCCGCCGGCCGCTTGCCGCCTTTGACGGGCAACTCGTGCTGCCGGTTCGTTTGTCGCGCCTCGCAGAATGAAGCGACCGGACAGACCGAGCATCGCGGCGTGCGCGGCAGACAGATCATCGCGCCCAGTTCCATCATTGCCTGATTGAACAGCCCCGGGTCACCGCGATCCAGCCACTCATCCGCAATCTGTTGAAATCGCGCACGTGTCTTCGAAGATTTTATGTCGGCTGCATCGCCACGTAATCGGGAGACGACGCGCAATACGTTGCCGTCTACAACGCCATGGGGCGATGCGAAAGCGATACTCGCCACCGCGGCAGCCGTGTACGGGCCTACTCCCGGCAATTCGCGGATCTCGTCGTATTCCCTTGGAAATGCTCCCGCCGCGACGATCACCCTTGCCGCACGCTGCAGGTTCCGCGCGCGCGAGTAGTAACCCAAACCGCTCCACAGCGCCAGCACGTCCGCCTCCCGCGCCTCCGCCAAGGTCTCGACATTTGGAAATCGCTCCAGAAACCGCTGGTAGAAGGGAATCACCGCCTGCGCACGCGTCTGCTGCAGCATGACCTCGGAAACCAGTATGCGGTACGGGTCCCGCGTCGCCCGCCAGGGCAAATCACGCTTCTCGCGCCGATACCACTCTTCGAGGGCGGCAGCAAAGTCGGCACTTTTGCCCTTTGCCTTTTGACTTTTGCCTTTTGCCTGGATGCCGGGCTACTCCAACACCTGAATGAATTCGGCGATGACGCGCGCTTCGCCTTCTTTCAACTCGAACCCCTCAAATTCGGGATTGACCGGCTCGAGCCGAACCGAAGCGTGCTCCCACCCGCCTTCACTGGATTCGATTTTCTTGCTGGTGTATTTCTTGATCGTATAACGCGCGCTGGTTTCTGTAGTACCGAAGCGCTCCACCAGCACGAGCTTGCCTTGCCGCGATCCCACCACGCCCGCCCGGAACACGCACAAACTGCCGTCGGGAATGCGTGGCTCCATCGAGCGCCCCACCACGTGCGCCACGAACATATCGGGCCTGAGCCGCAGTTTCGCCGGTGCCTTCACCCAGCCTTCCGCCTCCACTTCATGCTCGTCGCCGAACTTGGTTGCAGCCGCGCGCAGCGAATACAGCGGCAAGTGTGTGACAAACGGTTGTACCGCTTCGGCCTCCACGTGCTCTTCATATAAGCGCGCGAGTGTCCGCTCAAAATCATCCACAGCCACTGCAGTCCGCTCGCTCAATCGCAGCACATTGGATAGGGAATCTTCCAGATATCTAAGGAAACCGTCGCCGCCCATCTCCACAATTTTGGCGTCGAAGTCCTCACCGAGCGCTTCCAGCCATTCGGCTTCCTCCGGATCCTCAATCTCCTCCCAGTGGTCACGGAGCTTCGGATACACCTGCCCGCTTTCGGCGTCCCGCAGCAAAACACCTATGTTCCTCTGCGGCTGGCCAGGTAAAGCCAACTCGACGATCAGGTATTCCCCTTGGTGCTGATGATGTGGCCTGCGTCCGGTTGCGATGGAGACGACAGAGGGCATCTGATTCCCTTTTCGGCCAGTCCAGCCGTTTTATGAGCCACCGGCGCCTGGCATGCCCTGCGGGTAGTATCCCTTCCGCGCCCGAATCTTTACGTTGGCCAGATTTACCGACACCCGGATGCTCCGGTAAGCCTTCGCCTCTGTGGCCGGATCCACCGACGGGATGTACCGCAAAATGTATTGCGTCGTCACCTCGCCGGCAATATGCGCCACGGCCTTGAAAATGCCTCGCGATACCTCACCCGCGTACCCGCCTGTGCCCGGCTGTATGGCATAGTTGCCTTCATCGGAAGGCGTGGAAAGATAGCCGGCCACATCGGAGTACAGGCCCTCGAGCGGGTACTCCACGCGCCCACCAGTCGCTTCCGCAAGCCGGATCAGGTTCGCGTCGCCTTCGTTGCTGAACCCGTAGGAAACCGTGCTCATCCCGTAGATGGTCACGAGATTTCGCTGCGCGATCTCCAGCACTTCTTCCAGGGTTTTCTTGCTGGCGTTGTCGTGGCCGTCGCCAACGATGATCAGCACGCGCCGCGGATCGTACGGTTCTCCATTGACGATGTGGCGCTTCTGGCAAGCCATGTAAATCGCATCGTATAACGCCGCGCCGCCGCCCGGCTTCACCTTCCGCAGTTTCTCCACGATCGGTTCCGGGTCCCCGGTCGTATCCACTGCGACCTCCGCCTCGTTTCCGTACGTGATCAGGTAGCCGCTGAACTTGGGGTCGCCTGGTAGCATGTTCAGCGCCATCTCGATGGCCGCATCCTGAAAATTCTTCCAGTGGATGCGGCTCGAGTTGCTCAAGTCGATGAGAAAGCCCACTACCACCGGCTGACTGCGCTCCCGGCTGAAGTACTCGAGTTTCTGTTCCTTGCCCTCGTCGAAAATCCGGAAATCCTGCGCGTCAAGGTCCGATACGAATCGTCCCTTTTCGTCTGTCACCGTGACCGGCACGATGACCTCGTTCACTTGAATCTGGATCGCTCTCTGGGGTTCCGCGCCGTTCGCAGCCTCCGCCGCAGCAGACGGTTTCGCCGCGGGTTCAGTCGCCTTCTGCTCCGTGCTTTGCGAAAAAGCCAGCGCCACCACCGCCAGGACAATCGGAAAACGGCCCACCATAGGATTACGCTTTGCTGCTATTTTAACTCAGACGGCGCAAATCGGTCTCCCGGCCCTACCGTTGCACGCGTCCCGATCCCCCGCCCTTCACCAGCGCCTGCACTTCATCTACACTGAACCGGTTGAAGTCCCCTGGAATCGAGTGCTTCAGGCACGATGCCGCCACCGCAAACTCCAGCGCCTCCTGGTGGCTACCGAGAGCCTGCAATCCGTAGATCAACCCGCCCGAGAAGCAATCGCCGCCGCCCACGCGGTCCACAATGTTGGTGATGTCGTAATGCCGGCTGGTGAGAAATTCCTTCCCGTCTGAGAAGCAGGCCGACCAGCCATTGTGCGATGCGCTGAACGATTCGCGCAGCGTAATCGCGATCGCCTTCAGATTGCCGAACTCGCGCAGCACCTTCTCCGCCAGGCTGCGGTACTGCTCCCGGTCCAGCTTTCCCGAATGCACGTCGACGTCCGCCTGGATGCCCAGCGCCATCTGCACATCTTCCTCATTGGCAATCGCGAAATCGACAAACTTCACCAGCTCGCGCATCACCTCCGCCGCTGTCTTCCCGTACTTCCAGAGATTCTTCCGGTAATTCAGGTCGCAGGAAACCGTCAGCCCCTTCTCGCGGGCCTTGCGCACCGCTTCGAGTGACAGCTCCGCCGCCGAGGCGCTCAGCGCGGGCGTGATCCCGGTGATATGAAACCAACCGGCTCCCTCAAAGCTTCGGTCCCAATCGATATCTCCCGGCTTCGCCAGAGCGATGGCGGCATTTTCGCGGTCGTACACCACCTTCGACGGCCGTTGATTCGCGCCGGTCTCGACGTAGTACACGCCCATCCGCCCTTTAGCTCGCACGATGCGCGACGCATCCACGCCGAAGCGCCGCATCTCACCCACCACAGCATCCGCGATCGGATGGTTCGGGGGCAGCACCGTGACGTAGGCCGCCGGCCATCCGAATCCTGCCAGCGCCACCGCCACGTTGGCTTCGCCTCCGCCAAACGTCGCGACAAACTGCGGCGATTGCAGGAAGCGCTCAAAGCCCGGCGGCGCCAGGCGCAACATGATTTCTCCAAAAGTAACGACCGTTTTTTTCATCTATTGGCTCGTAACCGCGATGGCATCCACCGCAAAACTCGCATCGAGCGAGGGTAATCCTTCGAACGACAAAAGCGTACACGCCGGCGGCCGGCTGGCATCGTAATACTCAAACCGGATCTTGCGCACTTCCTCCGCCATGGCGCTCGATAGCGGATAGATGCTCGACCACGCCACTTCTTTCACCGACGCTCCCACTCCCGCCAGCTCTTTTTGCAGGCGCCCAAACGCCAGCCTCACATCCGCTTCCTGTGAACCGAATGCCACCTGCGTTCCCGTAATCGCCACCTTCGGCGCGCCGACCAGGGCAATCTGCGAATAGTTGGGGGACTTCGCTAAACCATCCGGATTCAAAAACTGCACCGGACCATCGATCTTCACTCTCGAACGCGCTACGGCTTCGCATTCCGCCACCGCGTTCAGCGGCGCCCGTTGAATTTGGACGAAGGTCCATGCCGCGCCCTTGTATTCCGATTCCATCCGCTCGCGGACTTTCGCGATCCCATCAAGCGAGCTCAGAAAACAAGTCCCGCGCAACACGTCTTCCGGCTCCGAACCTGCCCCTTTGACTGCCGTCCGCAGGCCCGCCAGAACCTTCTCCGCCAGCGGATCCACTGGGTCGAGCGGGTTGGGCGCCGAAGCCTGCTGTCCCGCAATAAATACCAGGCCGTTCGGGTTGACGTCTTTTTTGCCCACCGTTGTGGCCTCGATCACTACCTGCGCTCCCTCTTGCGGAAGTCCGCCCACTTGCACCACACTCAAGGCCGGCAGCGACTGGTGTCGGTCGGTAAACGTCTCGCTGACGATCGCTTGCACCCGCCGCATATCGCCTGACCCCGCCACGAATGCCCGCAGTTTCACCATCGCGCCGCTGCCCGCGCTGCGTTGCAGAGCCTTCAGCGCATCGCGCACCTGTTGGGAAAGTAAACCCTTCGATGACAGCGGCGAAACGTAAAAACTCAGCCGCGCCGTCTCCGCCACCACCGCGCTCGGCGGATCCTTGGGTAACTGAAGTACCTGTGTGACGTCTTCATCCGATTTTTTCTTTTTACCAAACAGCCCTGCTTGGGCAACGAGTGCGCAAACCACCAGCACACCAATCGTTCTCATAGGGTAGTTCCAAATTTTAACAGACGCCTCCGTGCGCGCCCGTTAGTGCTCCCCGGTCACGCGCGGAATGTATCCTGAATAATTTGGCGCAGCGCTTTCGGTCCCGTCGCCGATCGGTACCGATCCCGTCGCACTGGGATTGGTATCAAAGGCCGGCGTCTCCGCCACCTCCAGCAACCTGTCTGGCGGAGCCGGAGTTCTGCCCTTGTAAGGATCCGCGGAACAGCCCGCCATCGCCACAACGCACGCCAACGTCAAAATCAACTTTCGGAAGTGCACGCAAAACTCCTTCTCTTTAACCATACTCGAAACCTGCCGCGCCAAACACGAGCGCATCGGTTTTTTGGAGCGGCGGGGGATCGGCAACCCCTGCCATGCTCATCCGCATGAGTTCGCGAGCACGCTCGAAACCGTACGCGCGAGCCAGTTCGATTGCGTCACCGTTCGCGGCCAGAATGTCCCAATAAACGCTCTCTTCGCTGTGCCGCAGGAGGAACCACCCGAGCAGCTCCCGCGCCGCCTCTTTCGAGCGCGCCACACACGGCCCAAAATAGGACGCCGTGGACCCCGCACGCCCCATGGCAAACCCCGCGCCCGCAACCGATGCGGCTTCCATCCTCGCAAGCGCCCGCAACAGCGGCGCGCGGTCAGCGCCAAACGCCTCACGATCGAGCGCAGCGTCGAGAACAAACGGGCCAGTGGCACCGCCACTTGCGGGCACAGCACCCGGCTTCCGCTCCCACCGCTCGATCAGCGCCTCATCGCGAAACCCCAGCCGCTCATATACCGGACGCCCCATCGCCGTAGCGTCCAGCTTGATCCAATGCACCCGCTCGCGCCGCAAATAATCCAGCGCATGCTCCAATAGCGCCCGGGCAAACCCCCGCCCGCGATACTCAGGATCGGTCAAAACCATCCCGATCCACGCCAACTCCCGCCCGTAACAAATGGCCGTCGTCGTCGAGCGCAGCGTGCCATCGCAATCGATCCCGAAACAGCTCTCCGGAGCGATCGCCAATATGTTGCGCCAATCCGCCTCGGTCTGATTCCAAGAGGCGGCAGCCTTGAGCCGCATGCCGCCGGGAATATCGGCGGGTGTCAGAAGGCGCATAAACAAGGTGCACACACCGCAATTCGGGGACTGGCTTCGAAATTCCGACGCACATTATCATGAAACGGCAGACACCTCGGTTCAGAATTTCGCTGCCTGTCCCAGAATTGCCTGCACCCGCACATTCTCTTCGCCCTCACCGGGTGACACTCACTACTTCGGCACTGTCACCGACGCCCACTTCTTACCGACCCGAATGATGTGCTCTCCGCGTTGCAGGAAGTAGGTTGGCTCTTTGACTCGCACGTCGTCGATGGTAACTGCTCCTTCTGCCCGTTTCCGCGCCGCTTCACTCGTCGAACCCACTACGTTGGTTCCCACAAGCAATCGATCCACTCGAACAGTGAGCCCATCGGTGTTTGGAGCACCCACCACCACGGCGTTCAGCGGCACCGAATAGCTCTCAATATCCGCCGGCGCCTGACCCTGCCGTACTACGCGTGTGAATTCCTGAGCGGCCCGCGAGGCGTCCTCCCCCGAGTGAAAATCTCTCACGATCACTTGACCGAGTTCCACCTTCACATCCATCGGATTCACTTCGCCCGCTTCCGTCTTTCGCTTCATCGCGGCAATCTCTTCCGCACTCTTCTCCGTCAGCAGTTCCCACCACTCCCACATCAGCTCATCGGATATCTGCATCACCTTCCGGAACATCACTTCCGGCGCCTCCGTGATACCGATGTAGTTGTTCAGCGACTTCGACATCTTGTTCACGCCGTCCAGGCCGCGCAGCAGCGGCAGCGTCGCTACGATCTGCGCCGGTTGTTCGTAGTCCCTCTGCAGTTCCCGCCCCACCAGCAGATTGAACTTCTGGTCCGTGCCTCCCAGCTCTACATCGCATTTCAGCATGACCGAGTCGTACCCCTGCGCCAGCGGATACAGCAACTCGTGCATCGAGATCGCCGCGCCCTCTTTGTATCTTTTCGCGAAATCGTCGCGCTCCAGAATGCGCGCCACCGTGTATCGCGACGCCAGCCGGATCAAATCGTCGAAACGCAGCGCATCCAGCCACTCCCCGTTGTACCGGATCTCCGCTTTCTCCCGGTCCAGCATCCGAAACACCTGGTCGAGATACGTCTTCGTGTTTGCTTCGATCTGCTCTCTCGTCATCGGCGGCCGCGTCACGTTGCGTCCCGTCGGATCGCCGATCCTTGCCGTTCCATCACCGATCAGAAAAATCGCCGTGTGCCCAAGATCCTGAAAGTGCTTCATCTTGCGCAGCAGGACCGTGTGCCCCAGGTGCAGGTCCGGCGCCGTTGGGTCAAAGCCCGCCTTCACCCGCAGCGGCCGCCCTTCTTTGTCCGCCTGCAGAAGCCGTTCGCGTAAATCCTCCTCGCGAATCAGTTCCGCCAGTCCTTTCTTGATGGTGGTCAGTTGCCGGTCGAGTTCCTGCGGGGTCACAGTTTCATTGTAAAGGCGGGATGTGGGAATAAGGCGGGCGGATTTGTGATCCGCCCGCACGCGGCGTTGCTTAGGAAACCTTCTTTGGTGAGTACTTGTCCAGCAGAGAATTCAGTTTCTGGCCCGATTGCGGAACGGGCACCGTTCCCTTCAAAATATCGGCATTCGCATATCCCTGGCCGTACATCTCCTTGTTGTCGTCCAGGTCCTCGCGCAGCGTTGCTCCCTGCAGCGAGATCCCCGCGAACACGCCGCGTGAGCGCGACCACGAAAGCATCTCCGCATGCATCAATGCATCGGTCTGGGCGGAAGCATTGCGTCCCACCGGGCCGGCCGCCACTTCGCCTTCGCCTCCGAGGGTGAACTTACTGGTCAGCAGCTTCTTCATGCCGCGCTCGTTCATCACCAGCATCACAACGTCCGTCTCCGCGCCGCCAATCTGAAAACCGACGCTGCCGCCCTCTACACGAACCGCCGCCGGCGCCGTCCATCCTTCACCGCTGTCTTTGCGGCAATTCACGAAACCCTTTCCATACTTGCCGCCCACAATGAACGCGCCCTTTTTCAACCCGGGCACGATGACTATGCACTGCGCCTTGTTTAGCAAATCCTGCGGGATACCCTTGTCCGCGGTATCCATAATCTCCTTCATCACGTCGGCCGCGTCATCCAGCCGCTCTGCGGTCTTATCCTTGGCCAGCATGAGCGAACTGGCCGCCACCGTCATCAGTAAGGCAATGTGCAATCGCATGTGTTGTACTCCTCCGAGGCTAGTTGGATCTCCACTAGTTTAGCGATTCTCGAATCTGGTTGGCAGACCTGCTGAAAGATTTTTCGCGGCTGTCCCGAATCTTTTGGCCACAGCGAACCTGATACCCCGGCTCATCGTACCGCGCATTACACTGGTAACAGTTCCCTTTATGAATATCGAGGTTTTTCTCACAGAGGCGGAAATCGCCCAGGAGTTCGTTGAGTCTATCGAAGCGCGCGACCTGCCGGAAAAATTTTTCTACTGGTTTCCGCGCTCGGTTCGGGCATGGTTGGAGTTGGCGCAAAACTCCGTAACCGCCGGTCTGCGTCAGTGCTGGGAAAGTTTGGACATCCGCGCGCTGAAACTGCCGGCGGACGATGACGCCACGCTCTCCGTCGTTAGCCTTGGCTCGGGCGATGGTGCGAAAGACCGCACTCTCATCCAGGCTCTTCAGCAAGCCGGGCGCACGGTCAAGTATTTCCCGGTCGATGCCAGCCAGACATTGCTTGAGCTCGCCTGCTCTGCGGCGGAAGACGCGGAAATCGAGGCCATGGGTATTAAAGCGGATATTTCGAGCCCCATGCATTTGGTGCTCGCCTCGGACGCCGCCGAATCTCCCAAGGTTTTCGTAGTGGCCGGCAACACCCTCGGTGGGTTTGATCCCATTGACCAGGTGCGCCACCTGGCCGAGTGCATGCATGCCGGCGATCGCCTGATCATCGACACCGAAAATTCACATGAAGCCCTGCTCGCGCGCGGCGAGGACCCTGCGGTCCGGCGCTTTGCCATGGCGCCGCTGGCGACGGCAGGGATCGCGGAAGAAGACGGCGAATTGCGTTTCGAGCACAAACGGGATGAACGCCACGCAGGTTTGCACTTGATTACGCGATTCTTCCGGGCCGACCGTGATCTGACGCTGGCGCTGCCCGGTGAGCACACCTTGCCGCGGGGTGAACGCGTGCTTCTGAACTTTCGCTATGCGTGCACTCCGGACGCATTTCGCTGGTTGCTTACCAAACATGCCGGTTTGAAGATTCTGGAAGAGGTCGGGTGCAAAGACGGCAAGTCCATGATTGCCGTCTGCTCCCGGTAGCGCGGGCCTAGCGTCCGCCCGCCCCGGCCGCTGGCGTCAAGCGGCTGCGAATCTGGTTCATTACGTCGGAAGCCAGAAACGGTTTACGGAGCACTGGAAAATCGTGCTCTTCGCAAATCGCCTCTTCTTCTGGCGGCAATACCGAGCCCGTCATCACGATCACCTGCATGCGCGGCGCATTCTGACGCAACTGCACACCGAGTTCGACTCCGTTGCCGTCCGGCAGCATGTAATCCAACAGCGCCGCGTTTGGCTTCTCGGAGTTCAGCAGTTTTCGCGCTCCGTTAGCGGATTCGGCAGTCAGCAGCTTCCAGCCGGCTTCGGCCATTAACCGCTCCAGAAAATGCAGCAGATCCCGGTTGTCATCTACCAGAAGGACAGTGGGATGCGCGGGGATCTCCGCTTCGTCCGGTCCTGTCGTACGCAATACCAGTGCTTCTTCGTCCTCCGCCGTCTCCACACGTACGCGCGAACCCGGGTCTACTTGTCCCGTCGCCACCATCGTCGCCAGCGGTTGCGTCAGGTTCCGGTGGATAGTGCGGTTCAGTTCGCGTGCCCCGTACTCTGGGCTGGTCCCCTTGCGCAGCAGCCACTGGCGCGTCTCAAACGGCACTTCGATGGTGAAGCAACGCGGGCCGAGTCTTGTGTTGACGTGATTTTGCAGGTCCGAGATCTGATGATCGAGAATCGCCGAGAGCGATTCCGGGGTCAGCGGCTGGTACGTAATCACACAGTCGATGCGATTCACAAACTCGGGAGAAAATTTCTTGCGCACCGCGACCAGCGCGATATTTTGCAGCTTGCTCGTCAGGTCCGCGCGCTCCATCCCGGCTCCGGCGCCGAAACCAAAATCGGGATTGATTTCCTTCATCATTTCCCGCGCACCGAGGTTGCTGGTCAAAAATACCAGGCTTTTTTCAAAATTGACCGTGGAATTGTCGCCTAACCGCAAAATGCCCTTATCCAGAACGCCCAACAGCAACCGGGTGAGCGAGGGCGCCGCTTTCTCAATTTCGTCGAATAACACCAATGACAGCCCGCAGCGATCGCTCGTTACGGCATTTAGCTTCTGCTGCGTCAGCATCGGCTGCGTCTCGCGGTGACCCAGGTATCCGGGCGGGGCGCCGATTAGTTTGGCCACCTCGTGCTCCATCTGGAATTCACCGCAATCCACTTTCAGGACGTTCTTCTCGCTCCCGTGCAGAATCTCGGCGAGCGCCTCCACGGTCTTGGTCTTGCCCGTTCCCGTCGGCCCCAGCAGCAGAAATACTCCAACGGGCCGGCCTTCCGGTGCTAAGCCCGCTTGAAACATCTGGATATACGGAACGATGACGCGCGTGGCAGCGGGTTGCCCCACAACCTTTTGCGAAAGGATCGCGGTCAGGTTCTCGGCCGGCTCAACCGCCTGCTTCTTGGGGCGCGGCGTCGGTTGCGGATTCTTAGTTCGGTCCACCATAAGACTTGTCCTATTATATCGGGCTGGCGGATCTGCACCCTTGCCTTGATCGCACGAATTTGACATTTTTGAAACTCGATTTATCCCTGCCTACTTTCGCAGAATGAATGAATTGCGTCCCCAATACGCGTGCTGGCCTGGCCATCTCCGTAAGGATTGTGAACGCGCGCGCGCTGTGCGTATTCGTACGAATCGTCCAGCAGCAGATTGGCTTCGCGCTTGATTTTTTCCGGATCCGTGCCTACTAGCCGCGCGGTTGCCGCTTCCACCGCCTCCGGCCGTTCGGTGGTATCGCGCAAAACGAGGATGGGCTTACCGAGCGACGGCGCTTCTTCCTGTACCCCTCCCGAATCTGAGATGAGGATGTAGGCACGGCGCATCAGATCGACAAAAGGAACGTAGTCAAGCGGTTGCACCAGAAACACGTTGGACAGGTTCCCCAATTTCCGGTTTACGGGGTCCTGGACATTGGGATTGCGGTGCACCGGATATACGATTTGGACATCTTCTCGCTGGGCCAGTTCCGCCAGCGCGGTGCAAATGTTCTGGAATCCATCCCCGAAACTCTCGCGCCGGTGCGCCGTTACTACGATCAGTTTCTTCGTGGGGTTCAGTTGCGGCCATTCTGAGCCCTGCAAGGCGCCGCTCTCGAGGCCGGTTTTGACGTGCAGCACGGCATCAATACCCGAATTGCCAGTCACAAAGATCTTCCGGCGGCCAATGCCCTCATTTTCCAAATTGCGGGCGGCTCCCTCGGTTGCAGCGAAGTGCAACTCCGTCATGCGCGTGGTGAGGACCCGATTCATCTCCTCCGGAAAGGGCCGCAGCGGATCTCCCGTGCGCAAACCCGCCTCCACGTGCGCTACCGGAACCTTGTTGTAGAAGGCCGCCAGCGCCCCGCACAAAGTGGTCGTGGTATCTCCTTGCACCACAACTACGTCCGGCCGTTCTTCTTTCACCACCGGCTCGAGCGCAGCCATCATTCGCGCGGTCGATTGGGAAAGCGTTTGCGCCGGCTGCATCACATCCAAGTCGTGATCCGGGGTCACATCAAACGCGGCCAGCACCTGGTCGAGCATCGAGCGATGCTGTGCAGTCACGCATACCCGCACCTCGAACTCCCGGCTTCGGCGGCGCATGTGCAACAAGACAGGAGACAATTTGACAGCTTCGGGTCGGGTGCCGAAGACGAACAGAAGCTTGTACATATCGGGAACCGCCAACTAAAGTCAGGCGGGCTTCCGATGTTTCTCAGAATTTATGTGGATACTACCGGTGGCGGAAAGTGATACGGCCCTTAGTCAAATCATAAGGGGAAAGCTCGAGGGTGACGCGATCGCCAGCCAGCACGCGGATGCGGTTGCGCCGCAACCGGCCGGCTAAATGCGCCAGTACCACGCGATTATGATCGAGCTGAACACTGAACAGCCCGCTCGGAAACTTCTCCAATACGACTCCTGTAACTTCGATGTTGTCTTCCTTGCTCATCCAAACCTTTCTTGCGTCGGAACCGGCAAGGCAGCGCCCCCGCCGGTTCCCGCGTTGCGGTGAGACAGTCCCTTAACCTGCCATGGTTACGTTGGCGGCCTGCAATCCTTTCGGACCCTTCGTTACTTCAAACTCAACCTTCGCGCCTTCCTCAAGACTTCGATAACCATCCGATTGAATGGCGGAAAAGTGAACGAAGACATCCTCGCCGTTCTCCCGCTGGATGAAACCATAGCCCTTGGCTGCGTTAAACCATTTCACTGTGCCTTTTTCTTTCATGTGCTTCCTTTTCCACTGTATTGCAGTCGGAACCCTCACCGGACCAGCCAAGAAAGAAAAGGGGGCCGCGGTTACACACGCGCAACCCCCTTCTTGCAACTAGCTGAAAATTGGTAAGAGTCAAATGCCTCATCATTATACCCAAAACGCCAGGGCACTCCACCAGTTGGCCAGAGGGTATACATTGGGGTTGTGACGTTCGAGTTTTATCGGCTCCGGTTCCACTTCCAGGCTGTCGATCCTCTGACGTTCCCCTCCGGTGGAGCAGGCAATACCATCCGCGGCGCGCTGGGGTATGCACTGCGCCAAGTGGGCTGCCGATGCAAGACGGATCAACATCGTCATGATTGCGCATACGCGCGAGTTTTCGAGCCGCGCCAGGTTGCGGCTGCAGGACCGAGCGGGTTTGCCGACTCTCCCAGGCCGTTCGTGCTGCGCTCCCGCCATTTGAACGGCCAGACCGTCGGCGCGCAAGCGCCATTCACCTTCGATCTGCACTTGTTCGACGTTCGCAACCCATTGTTGCCACATTTCGTCCAGGCGTTTTCCCTCATAGCTGGCCAGGGCATCGGCGCGGACCGCAGTAGGGCGAAACTCCTTTCGGTGGAACAACTCAACCGGGACGGCCGGAAAGTAAGTATCGTCTGGGACGGTGAACAATGCGCCGGCCTCTCCGCGCCTGAGTGCGTGCCTCTCACACAGCAAACCTCGGCTGCTTCCCTTTGTGTTCGCTTTCTGACCCCTACGGAGTTGAAGAGCGATGGCGGGACGGCGGCCCGGCCCGAATTTCCGGTGCTTTTCTCCCGCATCCGCGACCGCATCAGCACTCTACGCACACTCTATGGATCAGGACCGCTGGGAATCGACTTCCGGTCGCTGGGCGATCGGGCCCGAGGCGTCGAGATGACCCGCTGCGAAATCACGGCTACGCCCGTCACCAGGCACTCCAGCCGGACGGGTCAAGTCCATCCGCTGGGGGGCTTTACGGGCGAAGCGGAGTATCGGGGCGGCGTGACCGAGTTCGTTCCCTATTTGCAAGCGGCCCGCTGGACTGGCGTTGGCCGGCAGACGGTTTGGGGCAAGGGCGAGATTGCTGTCGCAATATAAGCCGGAAGCGGTGGACCCACTCATTCAACCGGATCGAAAACAGCGTTCCTTTCTGATTCTGTGCGCGTCTGTGGCAGCACTTGGCGCGGTCTTGCTGGTCTATTCCCAGACCAGGGCTTTCGCCTGGGATGAGGGTTTTCACGTTCTGACGGCCCAGTTGATCAAAGCGGGGCGCAAACCTTATCTGGATTTCTGCTTCTCACAGACACCTCTGAATGCCTATTGGAATGCGTTTTGGATGACGATGCTCGGCGAAAGCTGGCGTGTGGTGCACGCAGTAGCGGCGATCCTTACCACAGCCACCGTTTTTCTTGTTGCCGACTTTGTCGACCGACGGCTCCCAGTTCCCGGATGGCGTCTTCCGGCAGCGGTGACGGCTGCCGCGGTCACGGGCCTGAACGTTACGGTCGTCGAGTACGGAACCGTCGCACAAGCGTATGCTATGTGCCTGTTCCTGACGGTGGCAGCATTCCGGTTGACCATTTTGGCGCCGGATCGGGAGGGCTGGTTCCGGCCTTTCGCCGCGGGCTTTTGCTCCGGTGCCGCCGCCAACGCTTCGCTGCTGACGGCAGCCACCGGCCCGGTTGTTCTGGTTTGGCTTCTCATCCACAATCGGACTGGAAAAGGGTGGATCAAATGTGCCGCCTTTTTCGGCGGCGGAATCCTCGCGTGTTTGCCGGTGTTACGCCTCTTTGCCCAAAATCCGAAAGCGGTTTGGTTTGGGATTTTCGAATATAACGGCGTCTATCGCACGGTGGATTGGCCGGGCACGACGCGCCATAACTTCGAGGTGCTGACCTATTGGATTGACTCATCACAGGCCCTGACTCTCGGGCTACTGGCGGCGATCGGCCTATGGTTCATCGCCAAAAGCGATTGGCCGGCGATGCGGCGATCCGAGTTTTATCTTTGTGGCTGGATCGCCCTGGCAACCGGCGCGGAGCTATGCACCCCACGCCCGACGTTTCAGCGATATTTTGTGCTGACGGTTCCGTTTGTTGCCATCCTCGCGGCGGCCGGCCTGTACGCGGTCACATTGCGGATGTGGAATGCGGGGCGGCCGGCGTGGCCGGTTATCGCCATCGTCCTGCTGGCGGCCTTGGGTCTTGGCAAGTCGATTTACGGGAGAAGGGAAATCTATACCTGGCCTTACTTCGAGCAGATCGCGCGCAAGGTTGACGAAGTCACGCCGCCCGGTGGAACGATATTCGCCGACGAACAGATTTACTTTTTGACACGGCGGCGGCCGCCCTCTGGCTTCGAACTAGCGGATTCCCACAAGCTCGAACTGCTGCCGCCGGATGTCGCGCGCGCATTCCATATTGTGCCGAAGCCGGAGGTGGATCGCCGCGTGGCGGCGGGATTCTTCGACACGGTTGCCACCTTCGAGGACAACGTGGACGATGACATCCTCGCGGCGTGGGATTTGGCGGGCCACTATGCGCATAAAGCCGAAGTGGGAGATTGTAGCGTGTACTGGGGCCGATCCATGTCTCGCAAGCATTGAGATTGGCCAGTCTGTGTAACGACTGCGGCCTTCCAATCACTAAATCCGAGAATCGCGCCAATTAGGTTCGCGCAGCTTGACACAGGACAAATGTGGTATAACAGCACGCCGTGGCGTGATAGTTTCGCCCGAGGAGGATGATGACGACCTACACCTGCCAGATCGATAACATTGGACCGTTTGTGATCAATTCGTTTTCGCTGGCTCCGCAACACGCGCCGATTTCGCCTGATCCCATCCAAGCGCAAGTGGGTGACATGATGGTAACGAAGGCCATGGATGCGAATTCGCCGATGCTGGCCCAGGCGTCCGCAAATGGAACGTCGTTCGGTTCCGCGACCGTCACTGTATCGGACGACAGCGGCGGATTGACAGTTTATACGCTTAACTCAGTGGTCATCGCCAGCTATCAACCGGCGGGCAATGGCAACGAGGCTTTGGACTTGAACTTTGGGCATATCGAAATGTCAGTCACTGATGCCATCAGCGGCGCCGGTTAGTTTTTGAATCGATATGCGTTCACGCGTGTCAAGAATCTGATGAAGCGAAGCTGGAATGCCTTCGTGTGGGCCGGATTCGGCATCACTTTGATCGGGATCCTGAGCTATTTCCTTGTTTTCTACCGCTATCCAGCGACGCGCGATATTCCGTGGGTGACGTATCTGTTGTTCGTCCCGGCGGTGGCCTTACTGGCAGCGGGCGTGAGGCGGGCATTCGAGCAGCCGCAGCGATATCGCGGAAAAGTCATCGGACCTATCTTGAGCACGGTTAGCATCTCGCTGATCGGCCTGTTTTGTTACATGGTTCTCGTTCTCACCAAGCAACTGCCGGCGGCAAGCACGGCGCTACAAAGCGGCCAACAAGCGCCTGATTTCACACTGGCCGACGCCGGCGGCAAACCAGTAGCACTCTCGGACATTCTGAAGAAGAATCACGCGGCGGTGCTGGTTTTCTATCGCGGCTACTGGTGACCGTTCTGCAACTCCGAGTTACGGGGCATGGAGCAGCGCTTGCCGGATTTTCATTCGCGCGGCGTGGAGGTGGTCGCGATCAGTGTCGATTCTTGCGAGGACTCCAAGAAACTGTGCCAGAGCCGGGGCTACACGTTCCCGTTTCTATCCGACCCCAGGGCTGAGGTGATCCGTCGCTACGGCGTCCTGCACCCGCGCGCCGGCATGAATGACCAGGACATCGCGCGTCCGGCCGAGTTCCTGGTGGACGCGACGGGCATGATCCGATGGGTGAACCTGACGGGAGACATCCGCATTCGCGCGCGGCCGCAGCAGATACTGAACGCCATCGACTCCGTGATGGCGACGCCGCCATCAACCAATTAATCAGGCGCCCGGCCCAAAATAGCGGTAGTGGCCGGTGATTTTCCAATCAAAGAGAACATCCTCCATTTTGGGTCCCTGGCCGATGTTGTGGACAATCAAGTAACGGCCGCTCGCTGCCGACTTGCGGTCTACTACGATGCCGATGTGCGGAACGTTGCCGCCGAGATCCCAGGTAACCAGGTCGCCGGGCGAGTAATCGCCGGCACGCTTCGTAATCGGAAGCGCCTCACCTTTGCGCGAGAAGAACACCATGAGATTGGCGACACGGCGATGATCGATGTTGGTGTCGGGAGCTCGCAGGAGCCATCTCTGTTGGCGCGGATAAGCGGAGGAATTGCGCTGCATGTCCTCATGAACTTCCTTTTGCAGGTCGATGCCGACGGCGCGGTATGCGCGAATGATCTCATCGGTGCAGACGCCGGTATCCGCGGGAACGTCGCCGCCTGGATATGGGATTTTCACGTAGGCGGGATCATATCGGACGGTGTGATGCGTGCGCTCGATGGCCGCGGCGACAAATCGCTTCAAGAAATCCTGGCGGACTGCGGAGCCGGTGGCAATCGGCTGGCCGGCATAACAAAGGGCGGCGAGGGTCGCGATGTGCGGCCGCATCATACGACGTTAACAGATCCGCGTTATTCTTCACGCAGGGCGGAGGACGGCGCGACGCGGGTTGCATGAACAGCGGGCAGCCAGGCGGCGGCCAGGGAGATGCCCGCCATCAGCAGTAACGCGAGAGTGAACGCTGCCGGGTCTTTGGGACTGACGTTATAGAGAATGGGCGAGAGCAATCCACCAACTGCGAGTGCGGCTGCCGAACCGGCCAAGGCGCCCGCGCAAAGCAGAATGACGGTGCGGCGAAAGACCAGGCCCATCACCTGTCCATGAGTCGCGCCGATGGCCATGCGGATGCCGATCTCACGGCGGCGGCGGGCAACAGCATACGCCATTACGCCATACACGCCGGTGGCCGCGAGTACGATCGCGAGCACGCCGAAAGCACCCAGCATGGAGGCAGCGAGACGGGCGGGCAGCAGCGGGAGGCGCAGATGGTCGTCGAGACTTCCGGCCTGGTAGAAGGGAAGCGAGGGGTCTAGCTCGCGAACGGCATTCTGGAGCATGCGTACCAACTGATCAGCGGGCAGCGGTGAGCGGGCGATGATCAGCGTGGTCGAACTGTAGTTCTGCAGCAAAGGCCAGAAGACGGCGGGCGTACCGCTGTCGCTCAAGGAGTCGTATTTTCCATCCTCGGCGACGCCCACAACCTCGACGGGTCCCTCGCCCCAGCCAAAAAGTCTGCCGCCGACCGCGTTTTCGTTAGGGAAGAGACGCTGGGCGAGAGCAGAGTTGATGATGGCCACCCTTGGAGCGCCTCGACGGTCGTGCGCATCGAAGGCGCGGCCGGAAAGAAGCCGTGTTTGCATAGTGCGAAAGTATGCCGGATCGACTCTGTAGTAGTTGGCATGGATGGCTTCGCTGGGCTTGGGCTCGGGTCTGTCAAGACGGCGAATGGTGGTGTGGGATTGGTCGATGCTGAGCGGAATGGTGTCGGCGACGGCTGCGGATTCAATGCCCGGCAGGGCAGAGATTTTGGTAGCGAGGCGGCGCTGGAACTCCCGGCTGCGAGTATCGTCGTACCCGGCAAGACCGAGGTCCACACCTACAGCGGCGGCATTACGAGGATTGAAGCCGATTTCAATGGTGAGGGCGCGCTGCAAGCTGTGCACCACCATTGCGGTGGCGACGAGCAGCACCACGGAAAGCGAAATCTGGGCGGTGACGAGGAATTCGCGGGGCTGCCATCGGCGAAACCGTTCCGTGGCGTTCTTCAGCGCGGAAACTAGATCGGTACGCGCGGAGTGAATGGCGGGCGCGAGGCCGAATAAGAGGGTCGTCAGCAGCGCGGCCGTACCCGTGAACAGCAGCACGCGATGATCGAGCGGGATATCGAAGTTGATGGGAATATCGACGGGCGGCCGCCAGGAAGATATCAAATCCACAAGCCAACTGGCGAGAAGAATGCCGCCGGCCGCGCCCGCGATGGAGAGCGCGAGACTTTCGGCGAGAAGCTGGCGGATGAGACGCCACTTGCCGGCTCCGAGCGCGAGGCGAATAGCGATCTCTTTGCGGCGATCGCTGGCACGCGCGAGCAACAAGTTCGCAAGATTCGTGCAAGCGATCAAAAGCACCAGCCCGGACACACCCATGAGTACGGTGGCAAAACCCACGACGGCACCGCGCAGCGAAGCTCCGGCCAGGCCCGGCGGCGAGAGGACGAGGTGCGTGCCTTCCAACTCTCTATAGTCGTGCGCGAGTTGGGCGACGATTGTGTTGAGCTCGGCTTCGGCCTGCGTGGCACTGACGCCGGGTATCCGACGGCCCATCACCCAGCAGTCCCGGGTATAGCGATTATCCAGCCAGTCATTGCCGGGCTCAATCTGCGGCTCCATGGCCATGGGAACCCACAATTCGGGAGCGATCAGCAGCTCGGTTCCGAAGAACTCACGCGGCATCACACCAATGACGGTGTAAGCGAGATTGTTGATTTTGACGCTCTTTCCGACAATATCGGGGGCGCCGTTGAAACGGCGCTGCCAGCCGGCGTAACTGAGCACGAGCACCGGGTGGCCCAGGCGCTTCTGATCGTCAGCGGGAGTGAGGGTGCGGCCGAGCAAGGCCTTCACGCCAAGCACCTCAAAATAATTCCCGGAGACTTCAACGCCGAACAGATGGGCATTGGCGCCGTTCAGGCTGAGGGAGACGGGCGCCAGACGGTAGGCAATGAGGCCCGAGAGAGCGCGGGTGCGATCGCGAAGGTCTTTGTAGGCGGGGTAGGAGAAGCTGTCCTGGCTATTCACGAAGGCCAGCTCTTCCGGTCTCTCCACCGGCAAGGGCCGCAGGACAAGCTTGTTGAGAGCGCTGAAAGTAGTGGTATTGGCGCCGATGCCCAGGGCCAAAGTGAGAACGGCGGCGGCCGTGAAGCCGGGACTTTGCCGCAAGCGGCGCAAAGCGAGCCTGGAGTCTAGCAACATGTGATCCATACTGCTGGTAGCGTAACAGGCTGTGGTTAGAAGGCCGGGTGGAGCGGCTTGCGCAGAGGGGTGTCCGGTTGCGGGACAGACGTGTTCGTTGACGGCGAATTGGACAGGCAGGAAGGCCTGTCCTACATTTAGATTGTGGGGACCTTCTACAGCCGGGAAGAATTGGTGCGGGCGAGGGCCGACTGGAAGGCAGCCGGAAAGACCGTGGTATTTACGAACGGCTGTTACGACCTGCTGCATCCGGGGCACGTGCGGCTGCTGGAGCAGGCGCGATCGCTCGGCGATGTTCTGATTCTGGCGCTCAATTCGGATGACAGCGTTCGCCGGTTGAAAGGGCCTTCGCGCCCGCTGATTGCGGAGGGCGAGCGTGCTGAGGTGGCGCTGGGGCTCGAGGCGGTGGATGCGGTGACGCTGTTTGATGAGGACACCCCACGCGAGCTAATTGCCGCCGTTCTGCCCGACGTTCTGGTAAAGGGCGCTGACTGGGCGCACTGGATTGCCGGCCGCGAAGAAGTGGAAGCGGCGGGCGGCAAGGTGATGGCGCTGAGCCTGGAGCCGGGCTACTCGACGACGGGGATCGTCGAAACCATTCTCGCGCGTTAATCCTTTGATTCATCCTGCGATTCGTGATCTGTTTTCGGGGCTGGCGCGCCATCCTGCGTTCCAGGAATTGTTGCAGCGGCTGCCAGCGGGGCCGCAGCCGTTGGCTCTGTCCGGGCTGACGACAACGGCGAAGGCTCTCTATTCGGTGCTCGTGTGGCAATTAACCGAGCGCCCGCTCCTGGTGATCGCCGCCGGGAACAAGCAGGCAGAAACGCTGTGCCAGGCGATGCAGACGTTCTTCCATCTACTGGTCCCGGGGCGCGACCGCCACGAACCGCAACTGCTGCCGGCGCTCGATTTGCTGCCTGCGCAGCGCATGTCGCCGCACGCCGAAATCCTGGAGGAGCGGGCCATCGGGCTGTGGCGGCTCGCGACGGCGGGCGCACCCATCACCATTGCACCGGTAGGGTCGGCGTTGCAACGCATCGAGCCGCCGGATTTTTATCGCCAGCTCGCGCTCACGCTGCGCACGGGCGAGGATATCCCGCTCGAGGATCTGATCGCGCACCTCGAAAGCATTGGGTACGAGAAGCGCGACCCGGTGGAAATGGTTGGCGAGTACTCGGTACGCGGAGGAATTCTGGATGTCTACTCGCCGGAATCTCCCAAGCCGGTTCGCGTGGAGATGTTCGGCGACCAGATCGATTCCATTCGCCGGTTCGACGTGGAATCGCAGAGATCGGTTCTCAAGGTGCCCGAATGCACTCTGCTGCCGCTGACGGAGTTTCAGAAATCGCGAGGGTTGCTGAGTGAGTTGAGCGAAAAGCTGCGCGAGGCCGGAGTTCCGGCGCGCGATCTGCCGCTGCCGGGCGAAACGTTTCCGGGCTGGGAATTGCTGGCGCCTCTGGTGCGACCGCGCAACGGGTCGTTGTTCCATTTATACGAGAAGCCGGTCGTCATTCTGGATGAGCCCGAGGAGATTCGCGCGGCGGCGGAGCGGTTCTGGAAGCGTTTGGACGATCCTGAACGGCCGTCGCTTTGTCCGCCCGAGAATGTGTTTTATCGCTGGGACGAACTCGCCGAGCCACGCGCGGGCGCGGCGCATGTCGAACTGCGTGAACTGGAACTGGGGAGCGCGGGCCTTCATCTTCCCACGCGGCCATCCATGTCGTTCCACGGCAACATGCAGGTGGCGATCGCGGAAGCGCGCAGTTTGGTCGAGGCGGGCTCGCGTGTAGCATTCTTCGCGGCGTCGGCGGGAGAGATCGAGCGCTTAGCAGACATCTTCAACGAGTACGCGATTCCTTACCAACTGGGTACCGATCAATCCGACGGCACGCCGCAATATCTGGCCGAACGCGCTTACTTGGCCGGCTCCGTGGCCAGCATCTATTTGATCCATGGCGGCATCGAACGCGGCACGATTTTTCCGGATGCCGAACTGGCGGTGTTCGGGTCGGAAGATTTGTTCGAGACGCCGGAACTGGTGGCGCGCGGCGGCAAATCTCACCTGGCTACCTTCTCCGCCGAAACATTCGAGCTAAAGCCAGGCGATTACGTGGTGCACGCGGAACACGGCGTGGGACGGTTCGTCGGGTTGCGCTCCATCGATCAGGGCGAAGCCAAAGGCGACTACATGCTGCTCGAATACGCGGGCGACAGCAAACTGTACGTGCCCCTGACGCACATGGATTTGGTGCAGCGCTTCCGCGGAGCGGGGGAAGCAGCGCCGCAGCTCGATCGCATGGGCGGAACGACCTGGACGCGCACCAAGACACGCGTCAAAGCCAAAATGCGCGACATGGCGGAAGAACTGCTGAAGCTCTACGCTTCGCGAAAAATGGCCAAGGGTTTCGCGTTTTCCTCCGACAGCAACTGGCAGCGCGAATTCGAAGACGCGTTCGAATTCACGGAGACGAAGGACCAGCGCTCCGCCATTGCCGATATCAAACGCGACATGGAGAACGCCGAGCCGATGGACCGGCTGCTGTGCGGCGACGTGGGCTACGGCAAAACGGAAGTCGCCATGCGGGCGGCGTTCAAAGCGCTGGGAGACGGCAAGCAAGTAGCGGTGCTCGCACCCACGACGGTCCTCGCGTTTCAACACTTCGAGACCTTCAAACGCCGCTTTCAGCCATTCCCGGTGCGCGTCGAAATGGCCAGCCGCTTTGTTCCTCCCAAGCAACTCAAACAGGTGATCGCTGACGTGGCCGAGGGCAAGGTGGATATCATCATCGGCACGCACCGGCTGTTATCGAAAGACGTCGAGTTCAAAGACCTCGGCCTCGTGCTGGTTGACGAAGAGCAACGTTTCGGCGTCAAGCACAAAGAGCGGCTCAAGCAGATCAAGAAGACGGTGGACGTGATCACGATGAGCGCGACACCCATTCCGCGCACGCTGCACATGTCACTACTGGGGCTGCGCGACATGTCGGTGATCGAGACGCCGCCAAAGGACAGGTTGGCGATACAGACCGTGGTGGCGCCCATGACGCCGGATCTGATCCGCGCGGCGCTCGAGCTGGAGTTGAGCCGCGGCGGGCAGGTCTACTTCGTGCACAATCGCGTGGATTCCATCTGGATGCGCGCGGCCATGCTCCAGGAGCTTGCGCCCGAAGCCCGTCTCGGGGTGGGCCACGGGCAGATGGGCGAGTCGGCACTGGAACAGGTGATGCTGAAGTTCATGCGCCACGAATACGACATTCTGGTGGCGACGACCATTGTCGAAAACGGTCTCGATATCCCACTGGCCAACACCATGATCATCGAGAATGCCGACCGTTACGGGCTTTCGGAGCTTTACCAGTTGCGCGGGCGCGTGGGACGATCAAACCGCCGCGCTTACGCTTACCTGCTCATCCAGCCGGACACGGAGCTTTCAGAGATTGCGCGGAAGCGTTTGGCGGCGCTGAAAGAGTTCAGCGATTTGGGAGCGGGCTTCAAAATCGCGGCGCTCGACTTGGAGTTGCGCGGTGCGGGCAACCTGCTGGGCGGCGAACAGCATGGTCACATCAACGCCGTCGGCTTCGATATGTATGTGCGGATGCTGGAAGAGACCGTGCGTGAATTGAAAGGCGAAGAGGTGCCGGTGGAAATTCACTCCGCGCTCAACCTGGCGCTGGATATCCGCATCCCGCCCGAGTACATTGCCGATGAGAACCAGCGGATGAGGGCCTACCGGCGCATTGCGGCCACGCGTAATGCCGCAGAGCGCGATCCGATTGCGAGGGAACTCGAAGACCGCTACGGTCCGGTGCCCGAAGCCGTAAAGAACCTGCTGGAATACGCGGCGCTGAAATCGAGTGCGGAAGGTCTGGGCATCGAACGCATCGATCGGCGACAAGGTGTGCTCCAAATCAAGTTTCATCAGCAGACGCGCGTTGATCCCGCGAAGTTGATGAACCTGGTGAACCGGGTGCGCGGCGCGCAGTTTACGCCCGCGGGCGTGTTGCAAGTTCCGCTAGACGGGCAATCGTCGCCTGGCGCTGTGCTCTCTTTCGTGCGGGACCGAATGGAAGAACTGCGGGCTTGACGCTACGGGTGGCCGTGGTGTTCATAAACCCGATATGATTCGTCCGTGTAAACGGATTGCCAACCGGCGGGTACCTCGCCCGCATGTGACACGGGAAGAATGAGAAAGCGATAGTCGCGCCGTTCGAGCAAGATATCCAGCCGGTCTTTTGCAAGATCGGGGGGCCAAACGCAGTCGAACAAGCTCGGATTCGGAGCATAGACGAACGGGCAGGCGTTGACGCTCAGAGCAGGATCTCCGGCATGCGCCCGGCCTTGAACAAATTCGACCGCGCGATAGGGTCGCAGCGCTTCCCGCAGGTACTCGGACTTATCGATTCGCCGGGCGAAGTAACGCAACTGCGGCGGATTGATCTCGACGATGGCCGTGCCGAGCAGGCCGAACAATGCGGCGTAGACTGACGCGGCGTATAGCGAGACCCGAGCCAGTGGGCTCCCTCTACGACAGAACGCGATTACTTGGCCCGCCGTGAGAACCTGGAGAATCAGGATCGGCGCGATGGCAAATCGCGGCTGGCCCTGAACCACTGCCCAATAGGGCAGGTAGAGCGCACAGAAGAACAGAGAGGCGCCCTCCATGCGATTCACCTTTCGCCAAGCGAGTACCCACAAAGGTACGAACAACACGAGCGCGATGCCCATCGGGTAATCGAGGGGCGATTCAAAGTAGCCGCGCCCGTGAAAGTGAACATCCCAAGGCATCCGGATGCAGCGGATGGCCAAGGTCCACCAATGTGCGGCGGTCTTCGCAGGGACCGCCACTCCGGGCGAGAACGGATAAGCCGGGTTGCCTGTGAACCACCAGGCCCGCGTGATCCAAAGTGTGCCGAAAAGAAGGAAAATCGCAGCCACCTTCGCGAGCGCCCGCACCGGCCGCGGCTGCCGTATCGCGGCCTGCGCGTAGAGCACCGACATGGGCACGATCGCGTATAAAATACTGTGTTTCACGCCTGCGCCCATCGCCAGGAAAAACGCTCCCGCCAGAACAGTATGAAAGTCGCCTGATTCCCGCCAGCGCAAGTAACCGTGAAGCGCGGCCAGCATAAAAAAAGCCAGCGCCACATCATTCTTGGCCACGCTGCCCGTCCAGTGGACGAGAGGTGTCGCGGCGGCAAACATCGTGCCGGTGAGCGCGGCAAACTGGCTCAGGCCGCACATTCGGCCGATGCGGTAAGCCACCAGCATCGCCAAGCCGAAATAGACCGGCGGGAGCATCTGGGCTGCGGCGTCCCCAGCCAGCACGTAGCCCATCGTCATCAGGGTCTCGACTCCCTGCGGGAAATAGCCGTACGAAAGATAGGCCGGCGTGCGTAAGGCGTGCTCGGCGGCATAGTAATGCACCAGAGGCAGGTGCACACGGAGAACGTCGAACGCCAGGCTGGGCGCCAGCATTACCATCAGGCTGCAAGCAACGAACGCCGCACCGAAAACCGCGATCAGTGTTCCGCCCCATCCCCGTAGCTCAGGCGCGGCTCGCCAGGATCGATGCAGTCGAACAAACACGGTCCAAAATGCAGGTATCTCGCGGCAGCCCACTATTAACGCGAGCAGGATGCACGCCAGAAATACCGGCACCGTATATCGGCCGGCAAGGCCCAACAAGAAGAGCAGGCAGTGGAGCGTGCCGAGTCCGAGCCCGCTAGAGATGGTGAGATCCTCGACCGGGCCCTCCGCCGGGATCTCTAGCCAAATGCGCAGGCGGCGACCTATGGCAAAGGTTGCCAGCACGATCGCGAGCGTAGCCACGGCGGCTCTCGGCTCATACAAGAGCGACGCGACGGGCGCCAGTGAGGCGATGCCGACCAATTCCCAGCGCCAAAAGCTGCCTCGCCGGAACCGATGGTAGGCCCAAACGGCGACAGGTGCGACGGCCATCGCGACCATGACGAGCCGGAAATACTGGGGCCCGGGGCTACGAAAGTATTCGATCTGCCATATCAATCCAGGCCAGGTGAGCCAAACGGCCGCCGACAGCCAAGCCAACCAAGCGGCCGGGGCGGCGATCATCGCCCCCTCACGGCTTCCCGAGACTGCTCTATGCGCGCTAACGGCCGATGGCTCCAGTGGAAACTAGCCGAAAGATAGGTGCTGTTTGACACAAGACAAAATCTTCCGGCTTGTAACCTCCCATGCGCCATTTTACGTTGTTAATGTACCGTCCTAGGGACGGTGTAACGGGATTCGGCCGGCTCGCTCTCCCTTTCCCCCGGGCTTCATATTGGGGCGGACGTAAAGCAAGTCGCTAAGAATTCGCACGTAAGAAACGAACGTAGGTCCCGGAACCGCGCAGTCCTTTTCGGGAGTATTCGGCTGTCATGCTGAACCGCATATTCGATCGCATTCGGGGAAACTCAACCATGCGAAGGGACCTGCCGAGGCTTGTGTTTCTGCATTTGCCGCGCACGGGCGGAACGGCGCTCGCAAAGGACATCCTGCTTCCCAATTTTCCGCGCTCGCAATGGTGTCATGTGAACTACGGGAGCGATGGGAGACCGCAGGGCGGCGCTGACGACCCGCTTCAGTGGGGCCCCGCAAGACGCCACCGAATACGGCTGCTGGCGGGCCACATGCCGCTCGAACTCACACAGCGCTTCCCCGGACCGTTTGAGTCCGTGACGATGCTGCGCAATCCTGTCGAAAGGACTGTTTCGGACTATTACCACTGCCGCCAGAATCCGGCGAACCCGGCGCACGAGGTAGCCAGAAACCTCTCTCTGGTTGAGTTTGTTGAACAGGGATATGGTTTAACCCACAATTGCTACACGCGCTGGCTGTCGAACGCCAGCTATGGAACCCGGTTCTCCACCGAAGGCGAGATGCTCCAAGCGGCTCGGGCGACTCTCGCGGCCTTCACGCTGATCGGAATTACTGAAGAGTTCGACATTTCGGTGCGACGAATCTGCGAAAGATACCGGCTCACCCAGGGTCCACTCTCCACAGAAAACAGGAATGTCGCAACACCTCGGGGAACCGGCGTCTCCGCGAAAGAACGCCGTGTCATCATGCGGTGCAACGAACTGGACGTCCTCCTTTACGAGGACGCCCGGCACCGTTTTCTTGACGATGGCGCCGAGATGGCCGCGAACCGTGGCGGAACGGACACACTGGAGCGCCCGACATACACCTGACACCCGCCGCCTGTTGCGGGATAATAAACCCATGCGTTTTAGCTTGTGCGCGGGTACCTTGGCGCTTGTAAGTATGGGTCTGGCCGCGGATGTCCACGTGGTCGAGGAGATCGTTGCCAAAGTCAACGGCGACATCATCACGCGTGGGGATCTGGAAACCGCTCATCGCGAGACCGCGGCTGCCCTCCAGCAGCAGGGTGCGACCGGACAGGCGCTGGAAAAGGCGCTGAAGGACCAAGAGAGGGACACGCTGCGCGATGAGATCGATCGCCTGCTTCTGGTGCAGCACGGCAAGGACCTGAACATCAACGTCGATTCCGACATCACCAAGCGTATGGCGGAGCTGCAGACCACCAGTGGAATCGCCGATCCCGACAAGTTCCACGACTGGCTGCACGAGAAGTTCGGCATTCCATACGAAGAGATTCGCCAGAAGATCCATGACCAGATCCTGACGCAACGGGTTATCAGCCAGGAGGTCATGTCGCGTATCAACGTCCCTCACTCCGAGATTGAGAAGTACTACGAGGAACACAAAGGTGATTTTGTGCGCAAAGAGCAGGTCTTCCTGCGGCAGATTCTCATCTCGTCGGATGGCAAGAACGCAGATCAGGCGGCGCAAGCCGAAAAACGCGCGAAGGATCTGGCGGCGCGCGCGCGCAAGGGCGAGAAATTCGCGGAACTCGTCAAACAATACTCCGACGACGAGACGACCAAGGACAGCTTTGGCGAGCTGCCTCCCTACAGCAGGGGGCAACTGAGGAAGGACATCGAGGACATCGTCTTCAAGGAGAAGAAAGGCTACGTAACCGATCCGATCAAGCTGCCGAACGGATTCCTGATCCTGAAGATCGAGGAGCGCTACGAGGCGGGCCAAGCCCCATTGGAAGCGGTGGAAAACGAGATCCAGGAAAAGCTCTCCATGCCCCAGATGCAGCCCAAAGTGCGTGAACTGCTCACCAAACTGCGTGAAGACGCGTTTCTGGAAATTCGTGCCGGCTACCTGGATTCCGGAGCCGCACCCGGGAAGAACACTGCGTGGCAAGATCCGGCTCAACTCAAGCCGGAAACGGTCACCAAGCAGGAAGTGGCTGCGCACCGGCACCGAAAGCGCCTGCTCTGGACGGTTCCGATTCCGGGTACCGACAAAAACGGAGATTTCCCCACAGCGAACACGGCCGATAATTCCACCGGCTCGGGCGCGGGTCCGTCGCCGGCCAGCGCCAGCCGCACCGCTAGCGCAGCGCCCCCGTCATCCGGCGCCACCAAGCAATGAAGTCTCCGTACATCAAGGAAGCGGAGATCAACCGCAACTTCACCACATCGCTATTGGTTCGCGCCAAGGAGATCCGCGAAAAGAAAACGGGCGAGCCTTATCTCTCGCTCTCTTTGTGCGATCGCTCCGGCGAGATCGAGGCCAAAATGTGGGATAACGTCGCGGAGGTGATGGATACTTTCGAGCGCGATGATTTCGTCAAGGTCAAAGGGCTGATTCAGATCTACCACAATCGACCGCAACTGACGATTCACAAGATGCGCCGGCTGCAGGATAGCGAGATCGATTTCGCGGATTATTTCCCGGCCTCCACGCGAGACCTCGAGGAAATGTGGCGCGAATTGCTGGGCTTCGTTTCCGCGATGAGCGATCCGCACCTGCGCGCGCTGGTGAATGCTGTGCTGGAGGATCCGGAGATCGCGGCACGCTATCGCAAGGCGCCGGCGGCTAAGCAGATTCACCATGCGTGGCTGGGCGGGTTGCTGGAGCATGTGCTCTCGCTCTGCGAATTGTGCAAGTACGCGGCACAGCACTATCACGCGGATCTCGATCTGCTGCTGACCGGCGCCGTTCTGCATGACGTCGGAAAGATCTATGAGCTGAGCTACGATCGCAGCTTCGGCTACACATCGGAGGGTCAACTACTCGGACACATGGTGATCGGGCTTCGCATCGTAGCCGACAAACTGGCGCATCTGCCCGACTTTCCACCCCGGCTACGCACGTTGGTCGAGCATTTGATCATCAGCCACCACGGCAAGTATGAGTTCGGCTCTCCCAAGCTGCCGCAATTTGCGGAAGCGCTGCTGTTCCACTATCTCGACGACATGGATTCGAAAATGGAGTGCATGCGGTCGCTAGTAGAACAGGACCGCCAGGTGGAGGGCTGCTTTACCGGCTACAACGTTTCCCTCGAACGCATGGTTCTCAAAAAAGAGAAGTACCTGTCGGGAGCCGAGAATAACGGACATTCCAAAGAGCCGCCCACGAAAACGCCGGAGAAGCTAGCCGACCCACCAGCCGCGGCCGTTCCGAAGCTACTTCCCAAGGATGCCTCGCACCCGCTGTTTGCAGCGCCATCCGGGGATTCTTAATGGCCGGCGCCGGCTCCATGGCGTTTTCCAAGATTCTAATTCGGGCAACAAACTGGGTTGGGGATGCGGTGATGTCGCTGCCTGCCATTCGCGCGGTGCACGCCCGATTCCCGCAGGCAGAGATCACGGTGCTGGCACGCCCTTGGGTAGCCGATCTATATGCCCGTGAGACCGCGGTGCATCGCTTGATCCCCTACGCTGCCGCGGCCGGCTGGCACGGCCTAAGCGATAAATTGCGCACAGCACAAACGCTCCGTCGCGAGCGATTCGATTGCGCCATTCTGTTGCAAAATGCATTCGAGGCTGCCGCCGTTGCCTGGCTCGCACGCATTCCGCGCCGCATTGGCTATGCTCGCGATGGCCGCGGGGCTCTGCTGACCGATCCGGTCCCAGTTCCCCGCCCTGGCGAAATTCCGCGGCACGAGCGCTTTTACTATCTTGAGATGTTACGGCGCGCGGGTTTGCTTGACGGCCTGCCGGAATGCGGCGCGGTTCATCTGGAAGGCACCGATGCCGCCCGACGGGAGGGGGCCCGCCGGTTCGACGAGCGTAACATCGCGGGTCCGGTGGTCGGTGTGAGCCCCGGTGCCGCCTACGGGACTGCCAAGCAATGGCTACCCGAGCGTTTCGCCGAAGCGGCGATACACGTGGCCCGTTCCGCGGAGGGTTCGGTCGCCGTATTTGGCTCTCGCGGCGAGCGGGACCTGTGTGAAACGGTCGTCCAGCATATTTCTCAGACGGGCGTTGCTGCTCGCAATCTGGCCGGCGAAACCACGCTCGGCGAGTTCATCGAGCTGACCGCCGCGTGCCGCGTATTCCTGACCAACGATTCGGGCGCTATGCACATTGCCTCCGCTTTGGGCATTCCGACGGTCGCGGTGTTTGGCGCGACGGACGACACCACGACCGGCCCCACGGGAACGCTTGCCCGCATCGTGCGCGAGCCCGTAGACTGCAGCCCTTGCCTGCTGCGGGAATGCCCCATCGATCATCGCTGCATGACGCGCGTCCCCGCAATCCGTGTCGCCGAAGTTGCGCTTGAGTTGCTACGCTCTTAGATCCCTGATGGATACCCGCGAAAAAATCATCGACTGTGCACACGCCGCTACACTCGCTGCAAAACTACGCACCGACCGTGCCTCAATCCAAATCGTTACTGGCTACTTCGACGTCCTGGTCGCCGACCACGTCCGCCGCTTGCGCGAGATTACCGGCCAGGCGTCCAAACTGTTCGTGGTGGTGCTCGATCCTCCCATGGCGGTGCTGGCGACGCGCGCCCGTGCAGAAATGGTCGCTGCACTCGCCATGGTAGACTACGTGGTGCCGGCTGGGAAACAGGAAGCGGAAGCCTTGCTCAGCCATTTCGCCGAAGGCGAGATCGTACGGGAGGAATCGGCCGATCTTCTTCGCGCCGAGCGCCTGAATCAGCATGTCCAGCGCCGCCACCAGCAATAGCTCAGGTCCGCGCATTCTCGTAGTGCGGCTCGGCGCCATGGGCGACGTGATCCACACCCTACCTGCCGTAGCCTCGCTCAAGCACAGCTTTCCCGGCTCGCACCTCACCTGGCTGATTGAGCCGCAATGGGCGCCGCTGCTTGAGCGCAATCCGTATGTCGATAACGTCGCCATTTTCGAACGCGGCAATCCCGGGGCCTGGCTGCGAAGCTGGCGCATGCTGCGCGCCTCGCGCTTCGATTTTGCCGTCGATTTTCAGGGGCTGGTGAAATCCGCCCTTGCTGCATCCATGGCGCGACCCGAGCGTATTTTCGGTTTGCATCAGTCACAGGTCCGCGAGCGCCCGGCGGCGTTGTTTTACTCCAATCGCATTCAGGTGCAAGCGGCGCACATCGTCGAACGAAATATTGAAATCGCCGCGGCCGCGGGCGCAGCCAATATCCTCCGCACATTCCCGTTGCCTGTGGGCGAGCCCGAGGGGAAACTGCCGGGTTTGGGCTTCGTGCTTGCCTCCCCGCTGGCGGGTTGGCGCTCCAAACAGTGGCCGCTGACGTTCTATTCTCAACTCGCGCGCCGTATCGAAAACGAACTCGACCTCCCCTTGGTGCTCAACGGCCCGCCCGGGGCCGATCTTTCGAGCGTCACGGACACGGTGCCGCACCATTCATCCGTCGCCGGTCTGATCCATGCCACGCGCCGCGCGACCGCCGTGATCGGAGTCGATAGCGGGCCGATGCACTTAGCCGCGGCCCTCGGCAAGCCCGCCGTCGCCATCTTCGGCCCCACCGATCCCGCGCGCAACGGACCCTACGGCGAGAGCGTTTGCGTTCTGCGCAGCCAGAGCGCCGTCACGTCGTACAAACGCAGCTCGTCCGTTGACCCCGCCATGCGCGATGTCGACCCCGACCGTGTTTTCGGTGCACTCAAGACACAGCTCATCCGATCTTCCGCGCGATGTACAGCGCCGTGAGCACAGGTCTGCCGTTTCCTAAACCATACGCGGATTTTGTGGCCCGACTGCGTGTGCCCATGGGATTCGTGCTGGTTGCTGCGTTCGCCTGGTTCGCCCGCCCAACACTTTCGTCGCTAGCCTACGGAATTCCGATCTCGCTCGCCGGTCTGGCCCTGCGAGCATGGGCCGCCGGTCATCTCGCCAAGAATCAACAACTCACTACTGGCGGCCCCTACGCCTATATCCGCAACCCGCTCTACGTGGGAACGCTGCTGGTGGCCCTCGGGCTTGCTACAGCCGCGCGCAGCATTTGGCTCGCCGCGTTGTTCGCCGCCGTTTTTCTGCTGGTCTATCTGCCCGCGGTCATGCTTGAGGAACAGCATCTCGCCACGCTGTTCGCCGACTACGCTCGCTATGCCGCCAGCGTCCCCAGCCTGATTCCCTACCGCCGCCCTTGCCCTGGATCGAGCCGCTTTTCGTCGAAACTTTATTGGAAGAACCAGGAGTACCAGGCGTTACTCGGCTTCGCCGCCGGCTTGGCCTGGCTGATTTACCGGGCGGTGGTGCTTACGCCGTAAAATTCAGGAATGCCTTGCACTCATGTTGCTCTCCTGCGCGGCATTAACTTGGCCGGCAACAACAGGCTCCCCATGAAGGACCTGATCGAGATGTTCGCCAAGGAGGGATGCGGCTCGGTAGCCGCGTATATCCAAAGCGGCAATGTCATTTTCAGTGCGGATCCCGGCCTCGCGTCGGAGATTGCGCCTCTGATCACAGTGCGGGTCAAGAAGCGTTTCGGATTCGACGTGCCGGTGGTTTTGCGGACGGCGGGCGAACTTAAGAAGGTCATCTCGAATAATCCGTTTGTCAAAGCCGGCGCCGCCGAGAAGGAGCTGCACGTCATGTTCCTGGCTGACCTGCCGGAGGCAGCGCGAATCCGGACCCTCGATCCCGACCGATCGCCGCCCGACACCTATCAAGTTCGCGGACGCGAAATTTATCTGCGGCTTCCCAATGGCGCAGGCCGCAGCAAACTGAGTAATCAGTACTTCGATTCCAAGCTTGCCACCGTCAGCACCGCGCGAAACTGGCGGACCGTGACCACGCTGGTCGAGTTGATGAAGACTTGATCCGAGTCGATCTGCGATAAACTCGGCCACATGGGGTTCCGCAAAGCGCTTCTTTGTATCTCACTCGTAGCTTTTGTCTCTCTGCCCGCTCACTCGCAAACCGCACCCACCATTGCCGAGGCGCAGGCCTTTATGTCGAACGCCGAAGCAGAACTGCTGAAGCTCAACGTAATGGCGCAGCGCGCTGAGTGGGTGGCCGAAACCTACATCACGGGCGACACGGAAATCCTGACCGCGGCCGCCAATGAGCAGCTCATCAAGCGAACCACGGAACTGGTGAACGAAGGCAAGCGTTTTGAGTCGCTCGATCTGCCGCCTGAATGGAAGCGGAAATTCCTGTTGATGAAGCTCTCGCTCACGCTGCCTGCTCCCACCGACGCGAAGCTGCGCGAGGAACTGACGCAGATCTCGTCATCGTTGGGCGCCGATTACGGAAAGGGCAAGTACTGTCCAAGCGGACAAAGCGAGAAATGCCTGGGTATCGACGATCTCGAAGAAGAGATGGCAAAGGTGAGGGACCCGAAGCGCCTCGCAGAGATGTGGGCTGGGTGGCACAAGGTCGGCACGCCCATGCGCGAGCGTTACGCGCGATTTGCAGAACTGTCCAACCAGGGCGCGAGAGAGCTAGGTTTCGCCGACACGGGAGCCTTGTGGCGATCGAACTACGACATGACGCCCGAGCAGTTTTCCGCCGACCTGGAGCGGTTGTGGAAGCAGGTGGAGCCGCTTTACGTCGAACTGCACACCTATGTGCGGCGCAAACTGGTAGCGAAATATGGTGCCGCGGCCGAGCGCAGCGATGGTTTGATTCCGGCGCAGCTATTGGGCAACATGTGGGCGCAGGAGTGGGGCAATATCTATGATCTGGTCGCTCCACCCGCGGCGCCAGCGACGTACGACATCGGCCAGATCTTGCAATCGCGCCACAAGAACGCGAAAGAGATCGTGCAGTACGGCGAAGGCTTCTTCCAGTCGCTCGGCTTCGCTGCGTTGCCCGAGACGTTTTGGGAACGCTCGCAGTTGACCCGGCCCGCCGATCGCGATGTCGTTTGCCACGCGAGCGCCTGGGACATCGACAACAAGGAGGACGTGCGCCTCAAGGTGTGCTTGCATGGGACGACAGACGATTTCGTCACCGTGCACCACGAGTTGGGTCACGTTTACTACTTCCGCGCCTATGAAAACCTGCCGTATCTTTTTCAGAATGGCGCCAACGACGGATTCCATGAGGCCATCGGCGACTCCATCGCGCTCTCCATCACACCCGAATATTTGACGAAGATCGGATTCCTCGATCATCCGCCGCCGGCCGAAGCCGATCTGCCATTACTGCTGCACAGGGCGCTGGATAGTATCGCCTTCCTGCCTTTCGGGCTGCTCATCGACAAATGGCGCTGGGAAGTGTTTTCGGGCGAGGTCAAGCCGGTCGGCTACGAAAGAGCGTGGTGGGAATTGAGGGAAAAGTACCAGGGTGTCGCGCCGCCGGTCGACCGTTCCGCGAGCGACTTCGATCCCGGCGCCAAGTACCACATTCCGTCTAACACGCCCTATGCACGTTACTTTCTCGCCAGGGTGTACCAATTTCAGTTCTATCGCGCAATGTGCCGCGCCTCGGGTTACACCGGGCCGCTGAACCGCTGCTCCTTCTATGGCTCAAAAGCGGCGGGCGACAAACTGCACGCCATGCTCGCCCTGGGACAATCTAAGCCCTGGCCCGAGGCGCTCAAGGCCATGACGGGCGAAGATCGCGCCGACGCCTCCGCCATCATCGAGTATTTTCAGCCGCTGATTGACTGGCTCAAGCAGCAGAACAAGGGCGAAAAGACGGGGTGGACGTTGCCGGCTGATCCCTTGAAGGCAAACTGAGAGACAATCGCCCCTTCTACCGCCCTACCGCTTTCCGCTGCGCGCGCGGAATCGGGATCAGCTCATTGGTGCGGGCGCGATATCCGAGGTACGCACTGCCGAAGCGCTCCTCGAGATAGGCATCCTCGCGAACGATCGAGAATTTAAAGACGACGTAGGCAACCAGTGGCATCAACAGAAGCGGCCAGGAGCGCGAAAGGATAGCCAGTCCGGGCAGGAGGAACACGATCCATGCCGCGTAGATTGGGTGGCGGACGATGGCGAACAAGCCAGTTGTGGCCAACTGATCGCTATGGTAGGCCCGAGCGGCGGATGTGGCGGCAATCACCAGCATCGAAAATCCGATCACGAAAAGAGCGGCCGCCGCACCCACCGAAACGGCAAAGGGTACTGGCCGAAGCAGGCAGACATCCGGCCGGAGGCGAGTGGCTAAGCCGGCAACTACGGCGTAAGTCAGAGTTACGACGGCAATCTTCGGACCGATACCAAAAAAGCTCAACCTGTGGTTCATACCCCCCGCCCCCCACATGCCCTGGAGAGGGGATGTTTCCTACTTCGGCAAAGTCCCCGCCAACTGCCGAATGAATCCGTGAGCCCGGTGGATGAAACCCGCATTCTGGAAAAACATAAACGGACACTCACCCGGAACCACGCCAATGTTCTTCTCTTGGCAAAACGCGATCGCGCTTGGGCTGACGGCTCCTTGGCCTGCCGCGCGGTACATCCACACACGTCCCACGCCCGCTTCGGCGCAATCCCGCACCACCTGTTCGGTGACCGCGGGCGACGTCATCACCAGGACGCCATCCACGGGCGGCGTAACGTCTTGTACCCGGTGGTAACAGGTCCGGCCTTCCACCTCGGACAGGCTCGGATTGACCGGCACCATGTCATATCCGCGCTGGCAGAATTCGCGGAACAACATACGGGTGAAATCCTTCCCATTCCGCGACACGCCCACCAGCGCTAGCCTCTTTTGGCCCAGAAAGTCATCGATCCGTTCGCGCTTGGACATGCAATCCTCCTTTCGGATGTCCACATCCTGAATATGATTGTAGCCGAGTGGGATACGCGGGCGCGCCGGGCCGGAATGCTACCATACTAAAGACACCCCGACCCGTATTAAGGAGCTCTTTCCATGCATTCCCGCCGAAAATTTATCGGCCAGATGGCGACTGGACTCGCTGGAACGCTGGCCACCGGTAGCGTTCTGGGCGCAAACGATCGGATTCAAATCGGATTGATCGGCGCCGGCGATCGCGGCATGCAGCTTGTGCGCGAGGCCATTACGCTGCCCAACGCCGAAGTGGTTGCGTTCGCCGACATCTACACCAAGCGATTGGACGATGCCAAGAAAGTCGTTCCCGGCGCCAAAACCTATCTCGATCACCGCTATCTGCTCGACGATAAATCCATCGACGCCGTCTTCATTGCTACGCCACAGCACCTGCATGCCGAGCACTTCATCGCTTCGCTCGATGCAGGCAAGCAGATCTACCAGGAAAAGACCATGGCGTTCAATGTGGATCACGCCAAACGCATGCGCGCGGCGTATCAGAAAGCGGGCCATCGGACGGTGCAGATCGGCCACCAATCTTGTTCATCAGGTGAGACCGTCGATGCCACGGCCTTTCTCAATTCCGGCAACATGGGAAAGATCACCGCGATTCACTCGCACATGTACCGCAATACTCCGCACGGCAAACCGCAGTGGTCGCGGCCCGTGTATCCGGACATGACGCCCGAGAACATACTTTGGAAATCGTTCCTCGGCCCTGCTCCGCAGCACGATTTTGACGCCAACCGCTACGCCAACTGGCGCTTTTTCTGGGATTACTCCGGCGGCAATGTCTACGAAAACATGTGCCACCAGCTCGCGTTCTGGTACAAAGTCATGGACCTGCAGATACCGAAGTCGGTCAACATGGTGGGCGGCATTTACCTATGGAAAGACGGCCGTGAGGTCCCCGACACGATGAATGTGGCCCTGGAACAGCCCGAGGAAATTCTCTTCACCTGGGACTCCGGCTTCGGCAACAACGAGCTCGGATCAACTGAGGACGTGCTCGGCACCGACGGCACCATCTCGCGCGGCCAGCAGATTCGCTACCTGCCGCAAAAGGTGAATCGCCCGCAAGGCACCGAGATCGTCGGCAACACGCGCACCGGAGCGAACGAAACCAAGGCGCACATACAGAATTTCCTGGAGTGTGTCCGCTCCGGTGCCGTACCCAACTGCCCGTTTGAAGTGGGCTTCCGCGTCGCTATCGCCTGCCGCATGGCCGTGGACAGCTACCGCCTGGGACGGACGCTGCAGTGGGATTCGGCCAAGGAAGAGATCGTCTAGGCCGGTTACAAGCGTCAGAAAGCGTCCATTCGGGTTGCGGGCGCCATCGCTAACTGCAAGGTAGCGCGAAGCGGTCGTGGGAAAACTGGCGTCTAAGGAGAGCACACTTATGTCTATGACCACTCGAAATCTCGGAACCTCAACCCTTAAAGTTTCCCCGCTCTGCCTGGGCACCAACGTCTTCGGCTGGACGATCGACGAGAAAACATCGGCCTCCATACTCGACGCCTTCGTCGCCGCCGGACTCAATTTCATCGACACTGCAGACATTTATTCCACATGGGTGCCGGGGCACAAAGGCGGCGAATCGGAAACCATCATCGGCAATTGGATGAAGCGCTCGGGCAACCGGAGCAAAGTCGTCATCGCTACCAAAGTCGGGATGGAGATGGGCCAGAACGACAAAGGGCTCTCCAAGGCGTACATTTTACGCGCAGTGGAACGCTCTCTCCAGCGCTTGCAAACCGACTATATTGACCTCTACCAATCACACAAGGACGATCCCACGACCCCGCTCGAAGAAACGCTCGAAGCCTCCGCGCAGTTGATCAAACAGGGAAAAGTGCGGGTGATCGGCGCGTCAAACTATACGGCGGAGCGTTTGACAGCGGCCCTTGAAGTCAGCAAACAACAAGGCCTGCCGCGTTACGAAAGCCTGCAACCGCACTACAACCTGAACGAGCGCGCCGGCTATGAAGCGGCCCTGGAGCCGCTGTGCCTGGAAGAGAATCTTGGTGTGATTCCGTATTTTTCGCTCGCCAGCGGTTTTCTGACGGGCAAGTACCGGTCGGAAGCCGACCTTTCGAAAAGCCCTCGCGGCCAAGGCGTAAAGAAGTATCTGAACGAGCGCGGTTTCCGAATACTGGCGGCGCTCGACCGGGTGGCACAAAATCTGAATGCGACTCCCGGAAAAGTCGCGCTCGCGTGGCTAATGGCGCGCCCCAGTATCACCGCTCCCATCGCCAGCGCGACGACAGTCGAACAGCTACGTGATCTCATCGACGCCACCAGCTTGAAGCTCGATGCCGAGTCAATCCAGTTACTGAATCAGGCCAGCACTTGGAGCGCCGCGTCTGCGGGCTGAAGCGCCGCGAGAACAACTCAACGCGCCGCCACCGGTGGTTGCGGCACCGCCAGCACACTTCCCGACACCGGACCTCGGTAGATCTCTTTTGAGCCCGAGTTGCCTCTCCACCGTGGTCCGGTCCCACGGCGTCAACACGTAGTAATCGAAGCCACTAACTGGCTTTTCCTTGTGCAGTTCGAGCCAGTTCAAGTTCCGCATCACGGCGTAATAAGTAAGTGACTGTAGCAACTGCCACGACCCGCCGACCCGCACAATCTCCTGATGTTGCGGCCGGTGTGCCGCCAGGTAGTCGCCGAGCGCTCTGGTGTCGGCATCATATTCCCAAACCTTGAACATGCGGGTATTGAATTCCGTTAGGAACTCGACCGCCAGCAGCAGTGCCAACGCGTATGCCACAAATGAGGCAGCCCTCCAGGCTCTCTGCCGGATCCATTCGTGCGCCAGTCCCACAAGTATCAATGTCACGAGGGGCAGGAAATAAAGGCCGGTGCGGTCGGAAGGGTACGGCCTGTCCAGTAATGCATGCATCAGCAGCAGGGCGATGCCGCAGAACACGGCCGTGCCTGCGGTAACGATCAACAACAAGTTGCGGCGCAGGATACCGAAAATCAGCCCGGCAACCACCACCAACGGCGCGATTACAAAGGCGACAGCGTCGATCCAGTAATGCAGCCAGGCCCGGCCCTCGAAAGGACCTGAATGATTTAGCGAATACGATGCGAAACTGCGCAGGCTCTCCTTCATGTTGGCTGCGCCGGTGTAAAAATGTTCGGCGTGCATTTGGTCGATTGGCGCCGTGGACAGGAACACCATCGCCATCGCAGACGCTCCCAGCGCCAGCCAGATCCAAGGCGCCACACCTGACCTGACCGCAGGTGTCGCGGCGGATTTTCTCTTTTTATGACCGCCTCGCGTGCGTAGCGCTGGGGCGTTCTTGATCTCTTCGCGTGCGGGAACCGGCGCCGGCCCCTTGCGCGCGAAATAGAGGGTCAGCCCCGCCAGAGCGGCGGCCGGCAGTACGAATACCAGGTTGGCCATCACGGATAACCCCAGCGCCACGCCGGCACCGGTCATCGGGCCCGGCTTGTAGCTTTGCCGCGTGAAAGCTTCCAGCAGCATAGCGGCCGCCCACATCCAGAATGCCAGCGCCAGGCCGTATCCGCGCGCCGCCACCATGAAATCCAATACCAGCGGATTCATCGTAGCCAAAACGAGTGCGAGCAGCATCGTCAAGCTATCGCCGAACGCAGTTCTGGTGAATCGATAACACGCGGTGAAGTACAGCGCCGCCCCAGCCAGCGCGGGTAACCGCATCGACCATTCCGAAACCCCGAAGACGGAGGTGGAAACCCGCATCAACAACGAGTTCAAAAAATGGTGATTGGCGTCGAAATAGTGAAAAATAGCGCTCGCAGGAGCCAGGATGTAATGCTCCCAAGTCAGCGCTTCGTCAAAAACAAATGATTGAGTCAACGCCCGATACACGCACACGACGAATAAGAACAGTAACAATACTTGCGCGCTTAGCCGGTAGTGTTTCTCTGTCATGACGATCGATATTGTCGCAAAGCCGCCGCCGGTGATTCGCCGTTGCGGCTCATCGCGCCGCCTGCTGCGCGCGTTTCAAGTGCTTTTGTTTGGATCTAATTCGCGCATCTCGCTTGGGTTCGTCGATGGGAATCGCAGTCTCCTCGGCTCTGCGGCAGACGGCCAAGACCAGAAAAATCGCACTCGGAAGAAGCTGGACCATCAGACGCCCCGCAGAGGTGCCTAAGTGCCACGCCAGATCGAGCGGCGTCACGACATAACTGAAGAAATACGCCGCCGTGATAGCCAGGAACAGACCACAGGAGGACCACACAATCGGGCGACGTAGCCTTTCGCGCGGCGCGCCCAGGCACAAAGCCAAGACCGCCAGGCAGGTCGCCGGGTTGGCGATGCCCGTGCCCAAGGCTACCATTCCAGTCCAAAGAACCGTCAAAATCTCGGCATAGCGCGATGCATCGAAGATCTTGTGAGCAGCAGACGCCAGGGTGACGGGCGCCCAGATCCCCTGAGGCGCAAGAAAAAATTTGAAGGAGAAACTCACAGCCAGCGGTACGGCAGCACCAGCACCCAGGAGTGCCAGCGATTTCAACCATCCGTTTGGCCGCGATACAGCCAGCCCGGCGACCAGCGCCACAATCGCGAATAATGCGAAGAACATCCCTTCGTCTTTGGTCCACGCCGTGCAGCCCAGCGCCAGCCCCGCTACAACCGCCAGCCGCCCTGTTCCCCCGGATGTGTCGAAGAGGAAGAACAGAATAAACGCGGCAAGATAGAAAAAGCCCAACGGTACGTCTGAGAATTGCCAATCGCAATTGCGCAGGAATCCCTTGTGCCAAGTAGGATGAGACCTGCCGTGAGCCCTGTCGTCCACCCGCGTAGAACCGCCAGTCCGCCGATGAGCAGCCCCACCGTCGCCAAGGCGAACAGCCCGGCCACAGCGATCGGCACTGTGACGTCCCCAATCGATCCCGTCAGGCTCCAGCATCGTGCGATAAATCCGGAGAGCAACAGCGGATAGTCGCCATGCGTAGCGCCTCCGCCGGCAAGCTGATTCAAAAGCGGCGAGAATGCATTTTTCCACGAACCGTCGGGTTGCGCCAGCAGCTTGGCCCGCAGGTTCCAAATGGACCAAGCATCCCAATTTCCGTACGGAGAAGCGGCGGAACTATCGAGAAACTGCGCCTCGGCGAGTACGAGACAAACGACGGTGGCACCGAGAAGCAGCCATTGCCAGCCACCGAACGGACGCGGATCCGCTCCGCTCAGTGCCTTGTCGC
>Ga0335071_10000308_pt1 | contig 56155 bp, 48 predicted proteins | sample Lox_Sample_15_FD_206724 | JGI IMG/M metagenome (GOLD analysis project Ga0335071, IMG submission 206724) | Soil microbial communities from Loxahatchee National Wildlife Refuge, Florida, United States - Lox_Sample_1.5 | ecosystem: Environmental > Terrestrial > Soil > Wetlands | place: USA... | reverse complement strand
GCAGCAGGATATCCGCGTGAAATCCTATGACAACAACGGCGATGTCCAGGCGCCGTACTACAACCTCGGGTTTAGCACTTCGAATCCGAACGGCTTGACCACGATCCCCGGGCTTCCCCAGGCGAACGCCAACGATGTGGCGACGGCCAATAACCTGTTAGCCACACTGGCAGGTATTGTCAGCGAAACCGAGCAGACGTTCAACGTCACTAGCCGCACTTCCGGTTTCGTGCCCGGCGCGGCTAACGTCCGCAACTTTCAATACGACACCTATTCCGCGTACGTCAGTGACAAATGGAAGCTGCGCCCGCGGTTCACCGTGAGCGCCGGATTGCGCTGGGACTACTACCCGGCCTTCAACGAAGCTAACTCTCTGTTCCTGACGCCCGAGCTTACCAACAACAACTACATCTCGACCATCCTCTCGGATGCCACCCTCAATTTCGGCGGCAACTCCGCGGGGCGGCCTTATTACAATGCCAGCAAGAAGAATTTCGCGCCCAGTGTCGGATTCGCCTGGGATGTCTTCGGCGATGGGAAGACCGCGGTGCGCGGCGGTTACAGCCTCTCGTATTACAACGATGACGCCATCATCACCGCGTCGAATAACGTCGGTACCAACTCGGGCTTGCAGAGCGCGGTGATCAATCCGGACGTCATCGCGACGGTTTCTCACCCGCCCGCGATTCCCACTCCCACTCTGAAGGTGCCGCTTACCTTCGCGGACAACCTGGCGAACAATCCTACCAACGCCGAGGGACTCATCAATCCCAACATCTCGCAGCCATACATTCAGCAGTGGAGCCTGAGCGTGCAACATGAAGTCAAGAAGTTCGTCATTGACGTACGCTATGTGGCCAACAAGGGCGTGCACGAGTGGCGCGCTGTTGACTTCAATCAAGTCCAGGTCGCTGGCACCCAATACTTAACGGACTTCAAGAAGGCACAGAATAACCTGTTCCTCTCGCTGGCGGCCGGCCAAGGCGCCGATGGCGATTACAATCCCGCGATCAAGGGGAGCGTTCCTGTTCCGTTCTTTAGCAATAACCTGCCCGGTGGAGGTTTCCTGAGCGACCCAACCGTCGCTGGTTATTTGCAGTCCGGCCAGGCCGGCCAGTTGGGAGCCATCTATCAGGAAGTTTTCGTGCCCGGTCTCTACGGTGGCTACAGCTTCTTCCCGAGTCTTTATGGCTTCGGTATGAACGTTCTCGAGAGTGGCGCCTATTCTAACTATCAGTCCGGTCAAATCGATGTTCGGCGCAGCCTTCCCAACGGGCAGCAACTTCAGATCAATTATGTCTTTTCAAAAGCGCTAGCCGACACGAATGGAGATTTGAACAATGACCGGTTCGAGCCGTATCTCGACCTGCACAACGGCAGGCTGGATTATGCTCGCGCACCGTTCGACCTGACCAACTGTCTGAAGGCGAATTACGTCGTGCCGATTCCATTCGGTGAAGGTCATCGGTTCAGCGGGAATCGCCTCGTAAACCGTGTTCTCGGCGGCTGGACGGCCAGTGGGATCATCACGTATCAAAGCGGCTCGCCGTATTCCATCGTTTCGCAATTTGGCACCTTGAATCGCGGCGGCAGCCGTGCCACCTACAACACTGTCGATTCACTGACGAGTAAGATTCCCAGTGGGACTACTGGTTTCTTCATGACCGGTACTGGCCCGTACTTTGTCAACCCCAGCGCCATCGCTCCCACCGGCCTGGGAGTACAACCGTTCGGCGAGGCGCCGTTCAACGGCCAGGTATTTGTTGATCCCACTGCCGGCACTGATGGTGACATTCAGCGCCGCATGTTCACCGGGCCGAACCTGTTCGACTGGGACGCGCAACTGGCCAAAAGTATACCGATCACCGAGAGGGTGAGGGTCGATTTCCAAGCTGCTTTTTTCAATTTTACGAACCACCCCAGCTTTACGGTCGGGCAGGATGGAAATACCGGCGCGACCGGCTACAACGTGAACTACTACAACTTCGGACGCATTATCGGCGTGGCGAATGGGGCGCGCATCATTCAGTTCGGCGCATACATCCGGTTCTAGGGACGCTCCCAAGACACTGTAGGGGCGAGGCACTGTCTCGCCCTTTTTGTTGATCCTCACTTCCCGCCTCCTCGCGCGTCTGAAGTATGTGATCCATGTCTGGTAAGGCTGTACCTTTGAGGATCGTAGCGTTGTACCCAGGTTTTCATCTTTGGTATAGTTGACTCGTTTCAGAGCCAAATCATCGCAATAGATTCCAACCTTGGATTGAACGAAAGGAAGGTATCGCGTGAGTTCCAAGAAATATCCTGACGCGCCCGAAAAGGCCAAAGGCGGCTTCTCCCGCCGCGGCTTTATTCGCGGCGTGGGCATCGGTTCCGGCGCGTTGAGCGGCGTCGGCCTCCTGGTTGAGACCCCGGCCGAAGCCGCTCCTTCCACGGGCGTTGTGGGCCCCGGAGAAGTGCCGGTCACACTGCAGATCAATGGCAAGCCCGTGAAGCTGACTATCGAGCCGCAGGTCACCCTGATTGATGCCTTGCGCAATTACCTGGATTTCACCGGCGCCAAGAAGGTCTGCGATCGCGCCACCTGCGGCGCCTGCACCGTCATCATGGACGGCAAGGTGGTTTATAGCTGCACGGTTCTCGCCATCGACGCGCAGGGCAAAGATATCCAGACCATCGAGGGCATTTCGCAGAACGGCAAGTTGCATCCCGTTTCCGCGGCGTTCGTGAATCACGACGGGCAGCAGTGCGGGTACTGCACGCCAGGCTTCGTCATGGCGGTGAAGGGCTATCTGGACAAGCACCCCAATCCGACGTACGAAGAAGTACAGAAGGGCTTGGGCGGCAATCTATGCCGCTGCGGAACCTATGTGGGTGTCCGCAAGGCCGTGCTTGAAGCCGCCAAAGAAATGAAGGGAGGGCACAATGCCTGACACGCCAAACACACCCAACTACGCTTGGCCTCCGATGGACAAGCGGCGCGTGATGGGCAAACCCACCAAGCGCCTGGATGGGCCGATGAAATCTAGCGGACGGGCCAAGTACTCCTCCGATTACAAGCAAGATGGTTTGCTCTACGGCGCGCTGCTCACCTCTCCCCATGCGCATGCCCGCGTCACCAGCATTGACACGAGCGAAGCCGAGAAGTCACCCGGCGTCACCGCAGTGCGAACGATTGCGTCGGCCGGGACCGAGTTGATGTGGCAGGGCCAGGAAGTCGCCTCCGTCGCGGCAGAAACCGAGGAACTCGCCAAGGCCGCCACGCGCAAGATCAAAGTGCAATACGAAGTGCTGCCGCACCTGGTGCGCGAGGATAACCTGGCGAAGGCCGGTGCCCGCGCCAAACCCGCTGGCGAGCAGGTGAAGGGCGATCCCGATAAGGCGTTTCAGGAAGCGGATGCTGTGGTGGAACAGCATTATGGCATCCCGGTGATCACGCACTGCTGTCTCGAGCCGCACGGCAACGCCGTCGAGTGGAAGGGCGATCACGTGAACCTGTATCCCTCCACACAGAACGTTTCCGGCATCGGCGGCGATTTGTCCAACAACCTCAAGATTCCCGCGCCGAACGTGCACGTCAACATGCAATTCATCGGTGGTGGATTCGGCAGCAAATTCGCGGCTGACTTGTGGGGACTGGAAGCAGCGCGTCTCTCGAAGGCCAGCGGCGGCCGTCCGGTGAAGTTGTTCCTTGATCGCGCGACCGAGCTGTTGATCGCCGGTAACCGGCCGTCCGGCTACGCGAATGTGAAAATCGCGGGCACCAAGGATGGCACCATCACGGCATGGCAATCGGAATCCTGGTCGACCGGCGGCATCGGCGGCGGAGGCAGCCCGCCCATTCCGTATGTCTTCGATATCCCCAACCAGCGCAAGAACCACACGGCGGTTTCGACCAACTGCGGCGGCGTGCGCGCATGGCGCGCGCCAAACCATCAGCAGGCTTGCTACTTGACCGATACGGCCATCGAGGACCTGGCGGCCAAGCTGAATCTCGATCCGCTGGTTGTATTCGAAAAGAACCTGGGTGTAACGGCGCGCGCCGAAGTGTACCGCGCGCAACTCAAGAAAGGCGCGGAACTGATCGATTGGCAGAAGCTATGGCATCCGCGCGGCCAATCGGGTTCCGGGACAGTCAAACGCGGTCTCGGAGCGGCACTGAGCACCTGGGGCGGCGGCGGGCATAACAGCCAATGCCGCACGAACATTCATCCCGATGGCACCGTCGAGGTCGAGTTGTGTTCGCAGGATCTCGGCACAGGAACGCGCACCATCATCACGATGGTCGCGGCGGAGACGCTGGGATTGCCGATCGGCGCGGTAGGACTGAAGATCGGCGACAGTTCGCTGCCGCCCTCGGGAGCATCGGGCGGATCGACCACGGTTGGCGGCGTTTCCTCCTCCACGCGCAAGGCGGCGGTCAACGCATTGGCGAAATTATTTGACGCGGTGGCGCCGTCGCTCGGAACGACGCCTGATCAACTCGTCGCCGTGGACGGACGGATCCAAATGAAAGACGACCCGTCGAAGAGCTTAACCTGGAAAGCCGCTTGCCAGAAGCTGGGAGTAAAAGGGATCTCCGAAATGGGAGAGAACAACCAGCGTAATCCGGGCGGCCTCAACTCGAGCGGTGTAGGCGGTGTTCAGATGGCCGACGTTTCGGTGGATACCGAAACCGGAATCGTCAAAATCAACAAGGCGGTGGCGGTGCAGGATATCGGCCTTGTCATCAACCCCACGACGGCTGAGAGCCAGATTCACGGCGGCTGCATCATGGGCATTTGCGCGGCGTTGTTCGAAGAGCGCGTGATGGATGAACAGACCGGGCACATGCTGAATCCTGACATGGAGTTCAACAAGCTGGCGGGTATCGGGGATATCGGCGAGATCGTCGTGCATCTGGATATTACGCCAGACCACGACAAACGCGGACCGATCGGTTTAGGCGAGCCGGCGGCCATCGCGCTCATTACGGCGATCGCCAACGCTACGGCGAATGCTATCGGCGTGCGTGTGCCAGAGATTCCGCTGACGCCTAACCGGGTGCTGGCGGCGCTCGAAGGGAGGAAAGCGTAATGCAAGCCTTCGAATATGCAAATCCGGCGACGTTACAGGACGCTCTCGGCCTGCTCGCCAACAAATGGGGTGAGGCGGACGTGCTGGCCGGCGGAACCGACCAACTCAGCCTCATGAAGGAGTATCTGGCCACACCGAAACGCCTGGTCAATATCAAGAGCATCAAAGAGTTGGGCGGCGTTCAAAACTCCAAGGCGGGACTGCGCATCGGCGCTACCGTGACGCTCGAAGAGCTGGCGGAGAATGCCGAAGTGCGAAAGGCGTTTCCGGCGCTAGCGGAAGCGGCGCGCGGGGTATCGAGCCCCCAGATCCGCAACATGGGGACGGTGGGCGGCGATCTCTGCCAGCGGCCGCGCTGCTGGTATTTCCGCCAGGGCTTCGGCTTGTTCGGCACCAAAGACGGGCAGGCGTTGGTTCCGCATGGCGAAAACCGCTACCACGCGATTTTGGGCAATGACGGGCCCGCGTATTTTGTCAGTGCATCGAGCCTCGGGCCGGCACTGATTGCGCTCGGAGCAAAAGTGCGGCTGGCTTCCGCGTCCGCCCATCGCGAGGTGCCGGTGGCGAAGTTTTTCGTTACGCCGCCGAATGAGAGCGCACGGGAAATCGCTCTGCTGCCGAACGAGATCCTGACCGAGATCGTCGTGCCGCACGAGGGCACGAAAAATGCGACTTACGAAGTGCGCCAGAAGGAAGCGCTCGATTGGCCTTTGGCCACGGCGTCGGTGGCGTTAAAGATGAAGGGCAGCACCGTGGCTTCGGCGCGCATCGTTCTCGGTCACGTGGCGCCTACGCCATGGGCTGCCACGCAAGCGGATCAAGCACTGGCGGGCAAGGCGATCACGGCGGAAAGCGCCGAGGAAGCCGCCAAGGCCGCGCTGGCTGACGCTAAGCCGTTGAGCCAGAATGCTTACAAGGTGCAACTGGCGCGCGTGGCCGTGAAACGGGCGCTGTTGCAGGCTGTAAAGGCTTGAGGAGCAATCAGATGCCGCAAACCAGCGGTGAACGCGCCGGGTTGACCAATATCGGCGAGGATCGTTGTAAGAACCTGCGCTGGAAGGGCTTATACATCGAGGCCGCCTGGGACCCCACGGTTCCGCACGGCAACGACCGCGCCTTCTGGTGTCAGCACACATACAACTGCTTGGGGCCGGACAGCAAGCTCGTGGACGATTACGAGTGCAATCCGGTCCGCAAGTGTTACGAAGCACTGTAGTTCGAAAAATCGTCGGCGACTAATTAACTTGGTGCTGCGTCTAAGAGGTGTATACTCTTTTTTCAGGAGGCAAGGGGGAATGATGAAGTTTTTGTGGAGCGCGCTGGCAATTTCCCTGGCGGCATCCTTGAGTTTTGCGGGCAGCGTTGCAAGTGGCAGTATCTATGGTAATTACGTCGAAGCCCGCACAGCCGATGTTTACACTGGTCCTTGCTTCGCCAATTCAGAAGTCGGTTTGACCGGTCAACTCGCGGTTTTCGGTTGGAAAGTAACGAAAGGCTCCTGGAACGGGGTGGCGCTGGACGATCTGGGCGTTGTAGGTGTGGTTCGCGCTTCTTCCACGCTGGGAGATGTGTATCACACGGCATACCCGGTGAAGGCGGTGCTCATTGTGGATGAGCGCGCCAACCCGGAACAGCGTCTGGCGTTACAGAGCTTTGCCAAGCGCATGGGCGGCGACCTGTTGCAAGACGTCGTGCGCGTGGATTATCAGCCGATCGACATGAGCTTTGCCAACGGCGATCTGCACAGCATGAAGGCGACGCTGACCGCGGGCAACCTGGCAAAGATTGAAACCCGTGCACTGAGCGAAAACGATCATATCTGCCGCAACGAAGAAGTCTGGTACCGGCCCTTGACCAAAGTGGAGCACGCGATGCCCGCATTCGCGACTGCCAACACGTTCAAGGGGCAGGGCCTGGGCGAACAGTGGAGCAGCCCCGACAAGCGCAGCGCTTTCGTGGCCAGCTTCCAAGCCGCTTCCGAGTAATCGAAATCTGCCACTGCTGTACCTTCTCGACCCGGCGAGGTCCAAACTCGCCGGGTTTTCATTTTTAGACCAAGGCGACATCTTGACATCAGCGTATCAGCGTATCAATCTAAAGTTGTGCGAACGACCGTTACGCTGGACGATGACGTCTACGAAGCCGCGATGCATCTTTCGCGCGTCTCGGGAGAAGGTTTGGGTAAGACGCTGTCGACACTTGCGCGTCGGGGACTAGCACCAGCTAAGCCCGTCTCGAAAGCAAGGTCGCGACGTTTTCCCACGTTCGAGGTACCCCCGGGTGCAAAAATCATTCCAGCATCCCGCATTGAGCGGGTGATTGATGAAGAAGGCATCTTCTGATCTTCTGCTACTGGATCTGAACGTCCTGCTCGCGCTGGCCTGGCCCAACCATCAATTTCATGCGGCCGCGACAAGACGGCTAGATGCCGGGGAGCGTTGGGCGACCTGCGCGCTGACGCAGATTGGTTTCATCCGGCTGTCCTCGAACCCGGCCGCGGTGCAGGCCACGAAAACACCTGCCGAGGCCGCGCTTCTGCTGGCGGAGCTAGTCTCTGACGCGTTACACGTTTACGTGGACTCGCTGCCGCAGCCCGTTGCGAAAGAATTCCTACCCGCCTTTGAGAAACTCATGGGTAGCAAGCAAGTGATGGACGCGTACCTGCTACAATTGGCCCGCTTGCACAAGGCCACATTCGTCACATTCGACGGCCGATTGCGGGAATTGGCTGGTTCCGCGGTGAAAGTCGAGGTCGTGGGCGCGACGGTATAGCGGCCGGCATTCAGCGCGGGTCGAACGTGCGGTCGACGTAAATCCAGATCACGCGCGAAAGACGCACGGCGAAGGGCACGACGGGCAGGTAGGCGAAGAAGGCGCCCAGAATGGCGGCGCCGAAGGACCAGTGGGCCACGCGCCATAGCACCACATCGAGCACGAGAACGGGCGGGATAGAGAGCAGGTAGCTGACATACATGGCGCCGATGTAGTAGCCCTGCTCGCGGTTGAATTGCAATCCGCAAGACGGGCAGGCCTCATGCATGGCCAGCCAGCCACGAAAGATGCGGCCCTGGCGGCATCGCGGGCAGAGGTGATGGAGGATGCCCTGGATCGCCGACATCGAGTCCATGATAGTCGATGGGCGGTGTTACATTGAGAGCACGATGACGCCTTCCCGTTTCCAGCGCCGATTTGCGGCGATTCTCGCCGCGTTATACCTGCTTCCAGGCGTGTGGATTATCGTCTCGAGCTATGCGTGCCAGGGCGCATTTTGCGACCTGCCGGCGCGCGTGTATTCGGTTCTGCCGATACCGTTTCTGATCGCATTTTATCTGGTGGGAGGGTTATTCGTGGGCAACAGCTCGTGGCAGGCACCATGGCCAACGCCCGGGGCGATTTTGACGGCGTTATCGCTGGTCTGCAATGCGGCGACGATCTATTTTGTCGTGCTGCTGATTGCGCGAATATTCAGACGAAAGATCACGACCCAGCCTTGAACTTCTGCTTGGCGATCTTTACGGGCGCGGCGTCGGGGTGGGCACGGTAGAAGGGGTCGAGCGGATAACAGCCGGAGACCAGACCGTTGCGCGGGCCGGTGGTGCAGTCGCTGAAGGTACGGCAGAGGCGCTTGGTGTCGAGCGGCGCGCCGCGTAGCACGTCGTGCGCGAAATCGGGGTAGGACAGCACGAGGCGGCCGAGTCCGACGAAATCCACTTGTCCGGTGCGCACATCATGCTGCGCCACGTGCGGCAGCCATTCCTGTAAATAGCTGTAGCCGGTTCCAACGATCGCCAGGCGTGGATAGCGAGCCTTGATGCGGCTAGTCGCGTTGAGGAGTCGGGCAACGCCCACGAGCGGGTCTTCGGGAGGTTCATAACCATCGGTGGGCGGAAACAGCGCGGGGCGCTGGATGTGCGGGTTGTAGTAAGGGCTGCCGGCAGTGATGCAGACCAGTTGGATTCCGAGGGTCTGGAGCAAATCGAGGAACTGAAAGGTCTCGGTGAGATCGATGGCGAGAGGGTTGGCGGGATCGGCGCCGAAGGCATACTCGTAGGGAACGCCGTACTTCTCGGGCTCGCCGCGGTGATCGATCCCCATGCGAAACGGGATGAGGTCGTAGGCGCTCAGACGAACGCCGACGAGCAAACCAGGCGCGGCCTGGCGGATGCCCGCCACGACCTCGCGCAGAAAGCGCGTACGATTCTCGAAGCTGCCGCCATAGTTTCCCGGGCGCGTGCGGGCGCTCAGGAATTCGTGCCCGAGGTAACCGTGGCAATGTTTGACATCAACGAAGGCGAAGCCTGCGCGGCTGGCGCGGACGGCGGCGCGCACGAAATCGTCGATGATCTGCTCGATTTGCGCGTCGGTGAGGCAGGGATGGTCAGGCGTGATGCCGAATTTTCGATCGAGCAGCGGATGGTGATAGAGGATCGCGGGCTCCAGGCGGTCTTTGCGGTTGGGACGGCTGAAGCGGCCGGAGTGCGTCAACTGCAAACCGACGAGCAGATCGCGGCTGGATCCGTAACGCTCCTCGTGCGCGGAAACCAGCACGTGGCGCAAGTCTTCGAGTGATGATGCTGTGTGATCTGCCGAGAGCAACTGGTTGGGGTTGGCGCGGCCATCATGTCGCACGGCCACGGCCTCGCCACCCCAGATGAGCTTGGCTCCGCTCTCACCGAAATGGCGCCAGCGGCGCGTGGTGAGCTCGGAAGGTTTGCCGTCGGCGGTGCCGTCCCAACCTTCCATGGGCAGAATGCAGATGCGATTGCCGATGCGGAAATCGCCGAGATCGTAGGGTTGCCCAAGTGGCGCGGCGGCGCCCGCAGTCAAATCGCGATCGAAGGCAAGAGAGATGCCGAGTTGCGCGAGGTAGGCGGAGAAGTCATCCGCGCTTTTGAGCGTGGCGATACGGCGATAGGGAGTGTGAGAGGAGCCCGGCATGATCAGGCGGGACGTCCGGAAATGACAGGATTCGCAGGTTGTGTTGCCGCAGCGTGGTGATGGCGCACTGAAAGAAGTATATCCAACAACACTGAGGTCTTCGTGTGAGAGAAGATCGCGCGTGAGCGGCGCAGCGTCGCGTACAATTGTGCTGATTTGTTTCTCTCGAAAACAATCTTCCCCTGGATTGTTACAACTGTGTTACTAGGCGTTCCGGCCTGGTGCGCCGCTGGAACGACGCGGATCTTCATCGAACCATTTGCCGATAAGAACGGCTCGGCGGAACTGCGCAGCGAATTCATTACGCTGCTGCGGAAACAACGCGGCATCGAAGTAGTAGACTCCAGCGGGGCGGCGGATTTCGTCCTTTCGGGTTCGGGGGAGACATACATCAAGGGCTACATGGGGACGAATCCGCGCGTGCGGTATCTCAATAGCGACGCGAAGCCCATCTATGGTGGTTTTTTTTCGGTGGAATTGAAGAACCGGGCTCACGATCCGGTGTGGTCGTACCTGGTGACGCCGCGGCGATTCGGATCCGATGACATCAATCGCAACCTGGCTGGGCAGATGGTGCGCAAGCTGATGACGATCATCGAGCAACAGCGGCAGCCGGCAAAACCATGAGATCGCGATACGCTGTCTGCCTGCTTTTGGCCGCCTGGTGCGTGCGCGCGGAAGACTCGCTCACCGCGGCCGGGGCCACGTTTCCGGCGCCGCTGTATCAAAAGTGGATCCAGACGTTCGGCGAAAAATTTCCGGCAGTGAAAATCAGCTATCGCGCCGTGGGATCGAGCGCGGGGATCGAAGCGCTGCGGCGCGGAGAAATCGATTTCGCGGCTTCAGACGCGCCGGTTTCCGATGAGCGCATGGCGGAGTTTCCGCAAAAGATCCGGCACGTGCCGACGGTGATCGGCGGCGTGGTGCCCATCTATCATCTGGAAGGCCAGGTGCATGATTTGCGTTTTACGCCGGAAGCGCTGGCGGGGATCTACCTGGGGAAAATCAAGCGCTGGGATGATCCGCTGCTGAAGTCGGCGAACAGGGGCGTGGCGCTGCCTGCGCAGGAGATCGTCGTGGTCCATCGCGCGGATGGCAGCGGAACGACTTACATCTGGACGGAGTTTCTGGCCAAAGTCAGCGCGGAGTGGCGGTCGTCTGCGAAGGCAGCAACGGAAATCCGGTGGCCCGTCGGCATGGGAGCGAACGGAAATGACGGCGTGGCGGAGCTGGTGGCGAAAACGCCGGGAGCCATCGGGTACGTGGAATTCATTTACGCGCTACAGGCGCACCTGAGTTACGGCGCGGTACGCAACGCCGCGGGGCGGTTTGTGCAGGCGGACTTGAGCTCGCTCACGGCAGCGGCCGCGGCATTCAAGCCCGCAATGGTTGAAGATCTTCGCGGGTCTATTACGAATGCCGCGGGCGCGCGAGCATATCCCATCGCTGCGTTCACATACTTCCTGGTTCCCGAAAAATTCGCCGACCCGGTGAAGGCACAGAGCATGACGGATTTTCTGCGCTGGGCGCTGACGTTCGGACAGAAAGAGAGCGCCAGCCTGGGCTACGCAGCTCTTCCCGAGGCGGTGGCCAAGCAGGCCTTGGAGAGCGTTGGGGGATTGCGTTAGCGTGGCGCTTTGTTCCTTTCAGCGCGGACCTCGGGACGGCGAGGCGTGCCTCGCCCCTACCATCCGAAGTGTCCGCAATCGTGCGTGGAGGGTTTGTTTCGTTGCGCTGCTCTCGTGCGGTACGCTACTTGGCCAAGACTCTTCTTCGCCCGCCAGTTGGACGGACCGTCTGTGGGTGTCGGGTCAAGCCAACTTCATCGGCCAGGGACATCCGACGTTTGACGCCCCGTACAGCGGCGCCAACAGTCTTTCGCCAGATGCGCAATACGTCACGTCGCGCGTTTTGACACTTTTCACGGGGTTGCGCATTACGGACAATACGGATTTTTTCTTCAACGTGGAGGAGACCGGCGGCAATGGGATCGGCATGGCGCTCGGCGTGGCAGGTTTCCCGAACCTGGATGTGGTGCGCAATCCGACGCTCTCGCACGCGCCGTATATCGCGCGCGCCATCCTGCATCAGATGATCCCGCTTTCGAAAGAGATGACCGAGACCGAGCGCGGCCCGCTGCAGCTTGCCAGCCAGGTTCCGGTGCGCCGGCTGGATATCCGGTTCGGGAAGATGAGCACGGTGGATTGGTTCGACGTGAACGCGATCGGCAGCGACAGCCATATGCAATTCATGAACTGGACGGCCGACAATAACGGCGCATACGACTACGCGGCGGACACTCGCGGATACACCTACGGCCTGGTTCTCGAATATAACGATCGCAACTGGGCGTTTCGTTTCGGCGAGATGCTCATGCCGAAAGTTGCCAACGGGATCCATTTGGATGCCGACATCGCCCGTGCACGTGCTGAGAACTACGAACTGGAAATTCGCCGGGAGCTCTTGCGCAAACGGTTGACGGTAATTCGGCCGCTGGCGTTTGTGAATCACGCCAACATGGGCAGCTACCGCGAGGCGATCGACGATTATCTCGCGGGCAGGACTGCGAGGCCCGATGTCACGGCGACGCGCGAGCAAGGGCGCGTCAAATACGGTTTCGGTTTGAACGTGGAGCAGGAATTGACCTCGATGTTGCGCGGGTTCGGCAGGTTCGGCTGGAACGACGGCCGCACGGAATCGTTCGCATACACAGAAGTGGATCAAACGGTCTCGGGCGGAATGGATCTTCGCGGCAGCGGCTGGCATCGCAAGGAAGACAAGCTCGGCGTCGCGGTGGTTTCAAATGCCATCTCGCGTGATCACAGCGAGTATCTGCAATTGGGCGGATTGGGTTTTCTTTTGGGCGACGGCAACCTGAACTACGGGCGCGAGAACATCATCGAGGCTTACTACAACGCCAAAGCCTGGCACGGAGTTTACGCGTCATTCGATTTGCAACGCGTTTGGAATCCCGGGTACAACCGAGATCGCGGCCCGGTGCTGGTGGGCGCGATCCGGCTGCACCTGGAAGGTGCGCTGTTTCGAGAGGCGCGATAACAAAGCCGAGCGGGTGCCGGCCGCAGTATCATAGTCGCGAGGAAAACTATGGAGACGAGCAGGCGTCATTTTCTGCAATCGACCGCGGCCGCCGGCCTGATGGCCGCTCAGAAGGTTTCAGCCAACGATCGCATTCGCATTGCGCTGATCGGCGCGGGTGGCATGGGTTCGGGCGACACGCGCTATGAATTGTCCTATCCGGGGGTGGAACTGGCGGCGGTTTGCGACATCTATGACGGCCGTCTCGCGCGCGCTAAGGAAAACTGGGGCAACCATATTTTCACGACGCGCGACTACCGCGAAGTGCTGGCGCGCAAAGACGTGGACACCGTGATCATAGCGACACCGGATCATTGGCACTCGCGCATTACGATCGACGCGCTCGACGCGGGCAAAGACGTGTACTGTGAAAAGCCCATGGTGCATTACGTCAAAGAGGGCAAAGACGTGATCGCGGCGCAACAGCGCAGCGGGCGAATTTTGCAGATCGGCAGCCAGTACGTGAGTTCGCTCGTTTATCAGAAGGCGCGTGAGCTTTTGCAGGCGGGCGCCATCGGCCAGCTCAACATGGTGGAGGCGTGGCTCGACCGCAACACGGCTATTGGCGCATGGGAATACTCGATTCCGCCCGACGCTTCGCCGGATAACATCGATTGGGATCGCTTTCTGGGCAACGCTCCCAAAGTTCCCTTCGAGCCCGTGCGGCTGTTCCGCTGGCGGAATTATCGCGATTACGGGACGGGCGTGGCGGGCGACCTGTTCGTGCACCTGCTGAGCGGTTTGCATTTTGCTACGCGGTCGCTCGGGCCGACGCGTGTGATGGCCACCGGCGGCCTGCGCTACTGGAAAGACGGCCGCGACGTGCCGGACGTGATGCTGGCGCTGCTCGACTATCCCAAGACGGATACGCACCCAGACTTCACGCTGGCGCTGCGCGTCAACTTCAAAAGCGGCGTACCCGAGGAGCGGTTCGGATTCCGCTTCGTGGGAAGTGAGGGCGTGATGAATACCAGCCCGGCGGGCGTGACCATCAGCACGACGCCGCCGGAAGCCGAACCGGGCTACACCATCGACACGTTTCCGAAGGCGGTGCAGGAAAGGTACCTCGCCGACTATCACAAGAAATATCCGGAGACGCATGCCACGGCCGACGCGATGCGGCCGGACAAGGAAGAGAAATACGTTCCGCCGGAGGATCACGATGCGCATCGCGAGCATCACGGCGCATTCCTCGAGGCCGTGCGCACACGGAAACCGTTCCTCGAAGACGGCGTGTTCGGCTTCCGCGCGGCGGGTCCGGCGCTATTGAGCAACGCGGCGTACTTCGAGAAACGGATCTGCACGTGGGATCCGCAGACGATGACGGCGTCGTAAGACGGCTTAGGTCAGGAAAACGATAATCGCGGGCGTACCGACGGGCGTGTACTGGCCCGTGAACGTGAGCGCGCCGGTCTTCTTGTTCACACGGAACGTGGCGACGGCGTCGCTGCGCTGGTTGCATGAGTAAAGAAAATTGCCCGTGGGATCGATGTTGAAGCTGCGCGGATAATCGCCGCGCGTCCATTCCTCGCCAACGAAGGATAGGTCGCCGATCGCGGCAATCGAAAACCAGGCGATGCTGTCGTGCAGGCGGTTGGCGGCGTAGAGAAACTTCGCGTCCTCGGAAATCAGAACTTCGGAAGTGAAGTTGGTTCCGGCGAAACCTTTGGGGAGGCTCGAGAGCGTCTGCCTCGCGGTCAGGCGGCCGTGTGCGGCGTCGTAGTCGAACCGCACGAGCGTCGACGCTTCTTCTTGCAGCGAATAAAACCAGCGGCCATTGGGGTGGAACGCAAAGTGGCGGGGGCCATCGCCGGGCGGCAGCGCCACGAACGGCGGATCGTTGGGAGTGAGCGTGCCCTTGGCGAGATCGATCTTCCAGATCAGAATCTGATCTAGCGCGAGATCGCTGGCGAGCACGAATTGACCGGTGGGATCGGAGAGAATCATGTGCGCGTGCGGATGCTCGTGGCCGCTGATGGCGAAGCTGCCGGGAGGGGCGCTGGCGGCATGGATGGGACCAACGGTCCCCTCATTGTGCTTCACGTCAGTCGCCGGACCGAGTTCACCGTTCGACCGGATGGGGAGCACGGCAACCGTGCCACCGGCGTAGTTCGCGATGAGCGCGTATTTGCCGGAAGGATGAACACTCATGTGGGCAGGACCCGCTCCTTCCGAGCTGACAGTGTTCAACAACGTGAGGCGTCCGGTGGAACGATCGACCGAGTAAGCGCTGGCCGAGCCGGATGCCGCGCCCTGATACGTTGGCGTTTCATTGGCCGAGTACAGGTATGTGCGCGACGGGTTGAAGGCAAGCCAGGCGGGGTTGGAATCATTTTTGAAAAGTTCGCGCTGCTGGAGCGCACCGGTCGACTGGTTCACTTCAAAAAGATAAATACCCTGGCCTCTTCCGGCGCTGCCCTCGGGGCCTTGCGGCGAGCTATAAGTGCCGACGTATGCGAGCATGGGACCATTCCTTTGTTGCGCGCGCGCCAGGACTGGCGCGAGTGCGGCGGTGCGTATGATGTTGCGTCGAGTGATCTGTTTCATGAGTTCAGGCGAATGCTGGCGAGGTAGCGCAAGCTCTCGGGTATCTGCTCCTTGGCGTTCACAGCTTCATCCTCGATGTAGTAATGGCGCACGCCGGTTTCATGAGCGGCGTGGAACGCGGCTGGAAAATCCACCAGCCCTTTGCCAAGAGGCACGCTGGCTTCTTCCAGGACGTCGCCGGGCGAGCCGCCGAGTGGTGTGCCTTTGCCGATATCCTTCACGTGCATCAATGGAAAACGGTGGGGATATTGGTGCAAGAGCTTGACGGGGTCCTGATAGGCGAAGACGATCCAGAAGATATCCATTTCGAAATTAACGAACTTCTGGTCGCAATGCCTGGCGAGCGTGTCGAATAATGTTCCGTCCGCCGAGCGGTCGAACTCGATGCCGTGCGTGTGATAGCAAAGGTGCAGGCGGGCCGCGAGAAGCTTCTCGCCCCAGCGGTTCAAGTCGTCAGCAGCGCGGAGGCACTCTTCTTCCGCCAGATGCTTCTTCTTGTGGGGGAGCGTGCCGCACACGACGTACTCGGCGCCGAGCGCGTGTGCGTCGGCAGCTACCGAATCGATTTCGCGTCCCAGCCTGTCATGTTCGGCCATCATCGAAGTGGCCTTCAACTGATTCTTGTCCAACAGTTCGCGGAATTCGGCGGCGCGGTGCCCGTAGAGACTCGACACCTCCACCTCGGCGAACCCGAAGCTATGGATGAGCGCCAGAGTGGCAGGCAAGTCGTGCTCGGCTTCCCGGCGCAAACTGTAAATTTCAAGGCCGACGGATGGTGCTCTTTTGATGGCGGCGCAAAGGGTCAATGGTGCGGCTGCGAGGAAGTGACGCCGGGAAATCATAGGATCGATGTGGTGGCTCCCGCCCCGATTATACGCGCCTAGGAGAAGCGGGTCACGAGTTCGATGGGCAATGCCTGTTCGGCCGCTCGATCCGGCCAGCCCAGTTCCTGCCTCACCACGTCGAAGAATGCGCTTTGCGTCACATCCTGGCCCTGTAATCGGCTCGCCAGAATGTCGGCGCCCGCGAGGCCTTCGCTCATGGTGATCACACCGTCTGAGAGCGTCAAATCGTAATTTCCCCAGCGGCTGCGGTAGAGGCCCTTGCGATTCCAGCGCACGGCCGAATGCAGCGCTTCCACCACGCCGAACACGGGAAACAGCGACGCGTAGAGCTTGGCGAGATCGCAGCAAACGGCTGCGAAGTCGGTGATGTTCGCGCCATGCCACGCGCTGCGCAGCGGTGCGGGAATGAGGCCGAACAGGTTCGAGATGCCGAGCCGTGTCGGTCCTTTGAAGCGCGCGAAACTCAGGAACGGAGCGCCGCGCAGCGCGGCCACGGCCTCAGGAATGAAGCCCGCTAGCTCCGGATGACGCAACGCGACGTCATCGACCGCCGGCGCGCACGCCCCATCCCAGTAAGCTTCCGTGACATTCATGTACTCGGCGTGATGGCGCGCCATGACATCGGCCAATCCCGTGCGGCGCAGAAACTCGGTGTCCTGCTGCTTGATCCATGCGCGGTGCTGGTGCGCTTCGGTTTCCCAATTCCAGTCCGCGCCCCCCAGGTTGCGGCTGCTGGTGTGACCTTCGAGAATGACAGCGCGGCCGGGCAGCGCGCCCAGCAGCAGATCGAGCGCGGCCGCGTCCGTGTAGGTACCGGTGGCGTAGCCGTGCCACGAGACTTTCACCAGGTACCTGTCGGATGCCGGCAGCACTCGCTCCAGCACGGCGGCCAGCGCGTCGCGGTTCCGCGTTTTCGCGACGAATCCGGTACGCGGCAGAGTCTCGGACACCGGTTCCCATTGGCCGCTCACCCAGATCTGCGGCGAGCAATCGGCGGGCTCTGATTTAGCCGACGGCGACCGCACGGCGTCACGAGCACGCCTCTCCTGCCACAGTCGCGACATCCGTTGCGTGAGCCACGCATTGAGCAACGGATGATCTGCCGGCGGCGCAAGCAACGGCCACCCGGCTGCCTCAACATGCGTCCGTCCGAAATTCTCCAGGATGGTCTGCGCGTGATCGGTGTGCTCCGTGTGCCACTGGCTCTGCGGAAGCAAAACCCAATGCAGCGGCTCGCGCACCGACCGCTCGAGTGCTGTCACCAGAAACGGCTGCGCGTGGCGCAGAAAGCCGACATCCGCGCGCGCCAGGCTCAACTGCTCCCAGAGCAGGCGCATGAAGCGATAAGACTGCGCACGGCTTCCGCTGTCTCCATGCCCGCTCGCCACCACGAGCAGGCCGGTACGCTGCGGCGGCACCTGGCTCGCGGCGAGCGCGCGCAGGATCGTTTCGGCGAAACATTCGACAAGCAGCGGATGGCAGGCATCCACGTCATCGTGAAACACCGTGACATTCGCTTGGCGCCGCCGAAACTCCGCCAGCGTTCTACCGAAGGCCTCTCGCTGCCACACGCTCCATTCGAGCGACGCCGGCAGCACGAAGATTTCGCGAGCACCGCCCGCCGCCGCGGAATCCAGCACCTCACCGAGCGCGCACTCACCGGCATCATCCCCGGGATGCACGGCGAGCGTGGCCAGCCGGACTTGCGGCACGAATCCCAGAATTCGCGCAACCGGCTCAGCAAGCGCTTCCGCCTGTGCAAGCGCGCGATTCCAGTCCTTTTGATGTGGCAGTAGATCCGTCGCGAGAATGAACGCCGGTGCGCTCACGCAGCTTGCAAACGGCCGCCCACGCGGTCGTGCTTCACCATGGTGGCGAGCACGTCCACCATGGCACGCACGGCGAGGAGCGCGGTGATGTCGGAGATATCGTAAGGCGGCGCCACCTCTACCGCCTCCATCGCCACGATGCCTTCCTTCGCCACGCCGTGCAGGATCGCGAGCGCTTCGCGCGGCAGAAAACCGCCCGGCTCCGGCCAGCCCGTTCCGGGCACAAAACCGGCGTCGACCGAATCAATATCGAATGAGAGATACACGGCGCTCGCGCCTTTCCATGCCACTTCGAGCGCGATCTCAATCGTCTTCTCGATCCCGATGCGCTCGATGTCGCTGATCGTCAACACCGTCGATCCGCGCTTGCGGCCTTGCGTGACGCCGGGCCGCGGCACCTGCCATCCGCCGATCCCCACCTGCACCAGGTTCGTCGGCGGGCAGTTGGCGATATTCGTCGCATGGAACCACGGACAGGTGTGCATGATCTCGTCCATGTCTTTTTCCTGCGTGTCGATGTGCCGGTCAAGGTGAATGATGCCGACCTTCCCCTCGACGCACTGTGCCACGCCGCGCACGCACGGATAGCCGATGGAGTGATCGCCGCCCATGATCATCGGCAGCGTACCCTGCGACAGAATGTGCGCCACGGCTTTCGAGATCTGGTCGTGGCTCTTGGTGATGTTGGCCGGGCAAAACACATCGCCGACATCACACATCTTGAGTGACTCGCGCAGATCTACGCCCAGCTCGAAGTTATAGGTTGTGTAGAGTGACGAGATCCGCCGGATTCCCTGCGGTCCGAAGCGCGTGCCCGCGCGATACGTGGTGGCGATATCGAACGGCACACCCACGAAGGCGACGTCGTACTCCCCGACCTTGCGGACGTCTTCGAGATACGGCGTCTTCAAAAATGTGTTGATGCCCGACCAGTGCGGTAGCTCGCCGCGTTGGAAGCAACTGATCTCGCTCTTATCCTGGATAGAGTCGACGCATTCCAGGCCGAACTCCTTCCCGCGCCGTACTTCTTCTTTCCACTGCGTGGAGGGAAGCTTCGATTCCTCCTGTAATGCCTGCATACCTTGCAGGTCTCTGAAGTCAGGCAGGGTGCGATTGTGCTCGCGATGTTTCGGTGCGTGCCGGTGATAAAAAGCCATGTGGATTCGGTCCCCTATTGTAGCCACTGCGGCCTCGAATTCACAATTCACTGACTAAGAAATACTTATGCGCGCCATTGGAAAACTTTATCCGTCTCCCTCGACTTTTAGCGATTCCGGTGAGCTATACTACGTTCAACTTTCGGCCCACGCTGCCCGACTGTGCTTCGAAGCTCCGGCCCCGATTTGCCGGATGGTCGTTCCATTCTCATGAGGCGAGTCAGATCAAAAAACAAGGTGTATCTTTCCACCGCTACCGCTCTGGGTGTGCTGTTACTGCTGGCGGCCGCCGTGCCGCTGGCCGCCGATAAGCCCAGCTTCACGGTCGGCTGGTCGGTGTACGTCGGCTGGAATCCGTACTACTACATGAACCGGTCCGGCATCATGAAAAAGTGGGCGGACAAGTACGGCATTGCCATCAAAGTGCAGCGGTTCGACTACGCGCCGTCGCTCGACGCTTTTGTCGCCCAGAATATCGAAGCCTGCGCCATGACCAACATGGAAGCGCTCGATATGCCCGCCGCCGCCGGAATCGACACTACCGCCATCATCGTGGGCGATTATTCCAACGGCAATGACGCCGTGCTCACGCGTAATGGCGTCAAGCTGAAAGATCTTCCCGGCAAGAAGCTGCTGTTGGTGGAAAAGACGGTTTCTCAATATCTGTTCGAGCGTGGTATGGCGCTTAACGGTCTCGAGTCACAGATCAGACAGGTGCGGCTCGTCAATACTTCCGATTCCGACATCGCCGCCGCTTTCCTGAGCGACAAGTCCCACGAGGCGGTCGTCACCTGGAAGCCGCTGGTTTCGCAGATCGCGAAACAGCCCGGCATCACCAACATCTTCAATTCCTCACAGATCCCCGGTGAGATTCTCGATCTTACGGTGGTCCGCACTGATGTTCTGAATCGCGCTGATGGCTCAGGGCAGAAGTTCGCGAAAGCCCTGGCCGGTGCATGGTACGAGACTATGGCGCTCATGTCCGGCAAAGGACCGGCTACCGACAAGGTGCTCGCCGCCATCGCCGAAGGTTCGCAGGATTCGCTCGAATCTTACAAAGAGCAGCTCAGCACCACGCATCTGATGTACACGCCGAAAGATGCCCTCGCACTCACCACATCACCCGACATGAAACAGAAAATGACGCTCGTGAAGCAATTCTGTTTCAATCACGCGCTGCTCGGTGAAAATACAAAATCCATCGACGACGTCGCTGTCCGGTATCCGGATGCCACCGTGCAAGGCAAGCCCGATCGCGTGCGGTTGCGATTCGAGACGGCCTACATGCAGATGGCCGCGCAAGGAAAGCTCTGAGCCATGAGCCTTCTTAACATCTGCGCGAAACCCGGCCGCACTGCCACATGGACGCTCTCCTGGCTGCTGTTCGCCACCGGAATCGTGATGTATTTTTACACGGCGCAGAAGCGCCACCAGGAGAACCCGGACGATCGCGTGGTACCCACCTTCGCGCAGCTCACCTCCGGCATTTATCAGGCCGCCATGAATCAGGATGGCGACGAAGGCCCATCCGCCAATACTGATGGCCAATCCGCTTTTGAGCGCTTCCGCCACGGGATGCTGTGGACCGATACCGTCGCCAGCTCCCGCCGCTTCTTTTATGGTCTCGCGCTGCTGTTCCCGGCCGTGCTGTTGGGCCTGCACATGGGAATCTTCCCTTACTTCGGCGTTTTCTTTCTGCGCTTCATTTTGTTTTTTGACAAGATCATCGCGCTCTCGGTGCTGCCCATTCTCTTCATTGCCTTCGGCATCGATGAGCTCTCCAAAGTGATGCTCATCGTCATCGGCGTCACGCCCACCATCATCCTCGACACGTTCAATCTCACTAAAGGTGTCCCGCAAGAACAGCTCGTCAAGGGCTTCACCTTGGGCGCGAGTGACTTCGATGTCGCCTATCGTGTGGTGCTGAAGCAGATCTGGCCGCGCGTGCTCAACAGTATCCGTCTCAACCTGAAGCCGCTCATGCTGTTCCTGTTCGCCGGTGAAATGATCGCTTCCACCGACGGCCTGGCCTACCGCATCGCGCTGCTGCGCCGCCACATGGGAATGAATATCATCATCCCCTACGTGCTTTGGGTGGCGTTGCTGCTGTTCCTGGTCGATCTGGCCATGCGGCTCCTCAACAGGAAACTACATCCATGGTTCCGGGAAGCCTGACTGAACCCACAGCCGCGCTCCTCGATCCGCTTCCGGCACAGGACGCGCTGATCCGCCTCGACCGGATCCGCGTCAGTTATCCGCTGAAAAACGGCGCGCAGAAGATCGTGCTCGATGGAATCGATCTCGATATTCATGCCGGCGAGTTCGTTTCCGTGATCGGGCAGACCGGCTGCGGAAAGTCAACGCTGCTGCGTCTGGTCTTGGGTTCGGAATCTCCCGCTGAAGGGCGCGTGCTCGTCGAGGGCAGAGAAGTCATCCGGCCCGATCGCGACCGCGGCTACGTCCCGCAGAAGTACTCGCTGTTCCCCGACAAGACCGTCACCGACAACATCACATTCGGGCTCGAAGTGGAAGAGTTCAGCCTGCTGACATCGCTTACGCCGCGCTATTATCGCCGCCGCCGCGAATTCCGTGCCGAAGCTCTCTGCCAGCTAGCCAAAATGGGACTCCACGAGACCGACGCCACGAAATATCCCGATCAGCTCTCGGGCGGCATGCAGCAGCGCGTCGCCATCGCCCAGGCGCTGGTCATGAAACCTAAAATTCTGCTCATGGATGAAGCCTTCAGCGCCCTCGATCCCGGCACGCGCGCCGGCATGCAGAAGCTCATCCGCGAGGTCTGGCAGGAGACGGGCACCACGGTGCTTTTCGTGACGCACAATATCGCCGAAGCCGTGAGCCTCGCCACGCGCGTCATTGTCCTTGCCAAAAATCCCGCTGCTGACGGCTCCCGCGTCGCGCTCGATCTTTCGACCGCCGAGCCCGATATCTCGGCTCGCATCGAACAAGTCACCGGTCAGATCCGCTGCGACGCGTCCTGATTCTCAGCACGGCGGCTCGTCGCTTTCGACGGTGCTTCGCAGGAGTTTCTCGATAACCCCCAGGTCGATACGCTCGGGCTTCGGGAACCGCAGGCACGATTTGCCCATATCCGCGCCCCGCAGAAGTGCCTTGTTCGCCTGCAACACGCGCGTCTTCAGAAAATAGATCGCGACGTAATTCTTCTGGCTGGCAAATGCTACTTCCGCCGTGCCGTTTTTCTTGTAAGACGCCATGCCCCATTCCATCGACTCCTCGTATCCCGCCAGGGTTTTCCGGCACAGAGCGCGGAGCTTCTTGAGGACGGCTCTCCTTTCCTCCGGAGCCTCTTCCAAATAAGCCGCCACGTTTGGAGCTTTGCTTTGCATGTCGTCCTTTCTCCGCGTCTCAGCGCCTCGGCGGTGAGCCCTATTTTAGTAAAATGCAAGCGCATGCCTAAACTCACCGACCCCGATGACCTCCGCGTAAAACCTCACACCAGGGTCCGCCTTCGCGAGTGGGATACTGCCTGGGCAGGCACCAAGGAACTGCGCCACCTGCGCGGCGACAAGCTCAAACAGGAAGCGCATGAGATTCTCCAGCGTAATTTAGGCGAACTCTCCAACGCGCAGGATCTCCTCTGGGCCTCCGATCAGTACGCTCTGCTGCTGGTTCTGCAGGGCATGGATGCCGCCGGCAAAGACGGCCTCATCAAGCACGTCATGAGCGGCGTGAACCCCCAGGGCTGCGAAGTCTCGAGCTTCAAGCGCCCCACTGATGAGGATCTCCAACACAATTTTCTCTGGCGGTACATGCGTCATCTTCCCGCCCGCGGCCACATCGGCATTTTCAATCGCTCTTACTATGAGGACGTGCTGGTCGTCCGCGTCCACCCCGAGTGGCTCGAAAAGCAGCATCTCAAGGCCAGCCGTGCGCTCTGGCGTGAGCGTTACGAAGATATCAACAATATCGAGCGGCACCTCACCCAAAATCGCACCATCATTCGGAAGTTCTTCCTGCACGTTTCGCGCAAGGAGCAAAAACGGCGTCTGCTCGAGCGCCTGGATAACGCCCAGAAGCACTGGAAATTTTCCGAGTCCGACCTCGCCGAAAGAGCCTACTGGAAAGATTACGTGGAGGCCTACGAGGAAGCCCTCAGCGCCACCAGCACCAAGCACGCTCCCTGGTACATCATTCCGGCCGACAACAAGTGGGTCGCCCGCACGCTCGTCTCCGAAATCCTCACCCGCGCCATCTGCGAGCTGAAGCTCCAATTCCCCAAGCCGACCCCCGCGCAACTCGTCGCCATTCGCAAGGCTAAACAGACTCTCGAAACCTAACGCCCGCCAGCTAATAAGGCAGCCGGTTTGTAGTGGCCGGGCACGCCCGGCCTACCCGCCGTATGGTGTGCTTCCCCAAAACATTTCTTTCGTCGCGTGAGGGTCCCGGCCTCCGTGTGTCGCTTATATGGGTGACGGCAGACGTTGCACACCGAATGTGAAACGGGCGGCCGAAAAAATCGAAATACGAAAGGAAAGGTCCAATCCAATGCCACAACGATTTATCATCGGAGAACATCGCCGCCAGGCCGCTCCCGTTCCGGCTACCTCATCTGTAGCCATTCCAGCCGGGGTTGTACGGCACACCGTTCAGCAACTGGTGCTCCAGGACCACCAGTTGGTCAGCAATCCCTCGCAAGTCCAAATGTTCGAGAGCCAGGAAGCCGTTCGCATGGGAGTCCCGGCATTCGCCCGTGGAGCGGAAATCCATTTTGCGCCCGGCGCCTTTCAGCCGCAGACCGAAACCGGCCGTAAGCTGATCGAACAGCAACTCGCCTGCATGTCCCAACCCTGCCCAACGCCAATTCCTTGTGCAGGTCTCAGCAGCAGCAGCCAGTCAGCGCCTTCTCATAGCAACGTGCCGAACCCCATGAACCCCAACGTCAACTCATCGGTGCCGCCCAGCCCCGGCTCCACACCGCCCATGGTCCCCAGCATGTCAAGACCCATGATCGGCGCTCACCGGTTTTAGCCTTCCGGTTTCGTGAAGGGCGCTGTGCTTCGTGCAGCGCCCGGCCGGCCGGAGGTACACTGTCGCGAAGGAAGGGCTACATCAATGCCAGACCCAACGCAGAAAAATGACGGGCCGGTCATAGGGGCGCACCGCGGCGTAGCGATCCCTGACAGTGTTGTCCAACACACGGTCCAACAATTCATGGTGCACAACCAGATACCGGTGGTTCACCTTTCTAACGTCACGATGCACGAGAGTCATGACCCCGTCCGTACTGGAGTCCCGGCTTTGGTGCAAGGATCCGACATCTGCTTTGCGCCCGGCGCATTTCAGCCGCACTCGGAATCTGGTCGCCAACTAATCGATCAGCAATTCGACATGGTCCATCCCCCGGTCATGGGACCCGCTATGGTCCCAATGCCGTATCCGAATATCGCTCTTCAATCCTCGGCCGTGCCCGTAAACTTCAACATCTCGCTTACGCCGGGACCCGCTGCCATGATGTTTAGCTTGGGAATCCCCAAAGGCTAGACCGCTCTCCAGCGCCGCGCCAATAGTCTTGTGGCCGCGTCGAGGTCGATGTCCGCGATCAACAACCCTTCTTGACCGTAAGGTTGGTAGCACATCAGCGTTCCGTCCGGCCGCGCTACCGCCGAGGTCGTGGGCGACCCGGCACTCGCGCAGTTCACCGTCGCGACATAACACGTATTCTCCGCCGCGCGGCACAAAATACTTTTCTCGTGGAACGTGTTGGCGGGATCGGCAAAGCTCAACGGTACGTACCCTCCGGGCTCGGCCTCGTGAAAATGCGGATGGAATACGATCTGCGCGCCGTTGCGCGCTGCAAAGCGCACCGTCTCCGGGTAACGCCATCCTTCATGGCAGATTGAAATGCCGAAGGTTGCAGGACCTGCTTGGAACACCCTTCGCCCGGACCCGAATGCGTACATGTGTTCCTCGGATGGGTCGAGCTGGACCTTATCCTGGAAACCCGCGATCCTACCGTCCGGATGAATGACCAATGCCGAGATGAGACGAGAACCATTAGTGATGCGTTCCGTTCCCAGAATCACCGAGACGCCTGCCCTGCCGGCCGCCGCCGCCACTCGCGACCATGCGGTTTCCAGAAACGCCGCGTCAGGAGCCGGCACAGGCTTCCCTAGCGCACGGTAACCCGGAACATAACATTCCGGGAAGCAGACAATCCCCGCACGCTCGGCCCCTGCTTGCGCAACGGCCTGCTCCGCCAGTGTGACTGACTCTTCCGGACTCGCCGGGAACCGAATATTAGCCAGTGCGATGCGAAACGTGGTCATATCGTAGGTTTCCATCTACCCTACCACCAGAACATCCAACGCACCGCCGCGGCTTACAGTACACTGCACCATGTGCAGGGATTCCGCAACGTCTTCATTGCCATTGTCCTTGGCTTCGCGCTGACCGTCAGCGCCTTTCTGATCAACCGTGCGCGGCCCGGTGCGGAGTCCGCGCAGCCGAACGCGGAGCTGGTTCGCGCCTCCGGGAAGTGTGCCGAGTGCCATTATCGCTTGCAGTACAGCATTGTCCACGAGTACGAGATGAGCACCCACGCGATCAAACGGGTGAGTTGTCTCGAATGCCACCAACCAGCCACCGGCCAGGAACGCAACGAGCATCACGGATTCGTCATCGCCAAGCACCTTACGGCCGCGAATTGCCGCGGCTGCCATGAGCCGATCTACCAGGAGTTCCTCCGCAGCCGCCACGCCGCGGTTTCCTGGGCCGCCGTTTATGGGGAACGAGGGCTCTCTCCCGAGCAGGTCGCTTTCGCTGAGCAATACCATCCCGGATACGCCAAGCGCCCGCCTCATCCCTTCACAACGCTCGAAGGGACATCCGCCATGACCAGCGGCTGCGAGCAATGTCACACGATCGGCAAACCGAATGCCGATGGCACCATCGGCACCTGCACGGCCTGTCACACGCGGCACACCAGCTCCGTGGCAGTGGCTCGCGAGCCCCGTACCTGCGGCCAATGTCACATGGGTCCCGACCACTCCCAGATCGAAATCTATGAGGAATCCAAGCACGGCGTTCTGTTCAATTCCCAGGCGGCTCTGTTGAATCTGGCCAAATCGCCGAAGCAGCTCACTACACATGACATGTGGATTCCCACCTGCGCCACCTGTCACATGAGCGGCATCAATGGAAACAAGGTGACGCACGATCCTTCGGAGCGTCTCTCGTTCTACCTGGCCGACGCCATTACGCGCAAGCGGCCGAACTATATCTACGCCCAGGCGAATATGAAGCAGATCTGCACGCAATGCCACACCAAACCCATCATCGATCGTGTGTACCAGCAGGCCGAGCAGGTGGTCGACGTCACCAATCAGCGCGTCGCCGAAGCTAAAGCTATTGTCGACGGTTTGCGCGCGGACGGCTTTCTGAAAGGCGCGCCCTTTACCAACCGGATCGATTTCCTCTATTTCGATCTCTGGCACTATGATGGACGAACTTCCAAGCACGGCGCCTTTATGGGCGGCGCCGATTTCGTCCAGTGGCACGGCAACTATCCCATGCTCGCTAAGACGGTCGAGCTGAAGGCCTTGGCGGAGAGCCTTCGCGGAAAGCACGGCAATGGAAAGTAATACGCTCCGGCGCTGGTCGGGCGACTATGTGCTTTGGGTGGAGGTCTTCGCGCTTGGAAACCTGGCGTTTCTGGCTCTCGATATCTTCATTGCACATTCGGCCAACGGGTTTTTGCGGCCCGCCGAATATGCTCCGCTGTATTTTTCGCTGGCAGCTCCTATTCTGCTCGCTTTCGCTCTGATTGTTCGCGAGTTCTGGGCGAAGCCGCGGTTGTGGAGCGTGGCCGGCTACATCGTCGGCATGGTCTCGATCGGCCTTGGTCTCAGCGGCGTCATTTACCATTTGGGCAGTCAATTCTTCTATGAAAGAACCATCCGGTCCCTCACCTACGCCGCTCCGTTTGCCGCACCGCTGGCCTACACCGGCGTCGGTATGCTCTTGCTACTCAACCGGATGGCGTCGGCTCCCGCGGATGAGTGGGCGCGCTGGATCGTATTCCTGTCGATGGGGGGCTTCTTTGGGAATTTCGTTCTCAGTCTGACCGACCACGCGGAGAACGGTTTTTTCCACTGGGCCGAGTGGATTCCCGTCGCCAGCAGCAGTTTTGCCGTCGCGTTTCTGGCGGTGTTCTTCTTTATTCCGCTCACCCATCGATACCTGACCGCTTGCGGTATCGTGCTGTTGCTGCAAGCTTTAGTCGGGGTAATCGGATTTGTGCTGCACGCCCAGGCGGATCTGCATGGCGTGTCGCGGAGCTTTTTCCAAAATGTGATCGACGGCGCGCCGCCCTTCGCTCCGCTGCTTCTCCCGAATCTTATGATCCTGGCGTTGATCGGCCTCTGGGTCATTCACGCTCATCCTAGGTGAATTCACGCACCGGCGTGTGCATGTGACACCGGCGATCCCTTGGCAGTCTATGAATCGACGCGGCTTAGTAACCGTACCTGCCACTGGTCACCTTGATGCAGGTTAGTTTATGCCATGTTGACCGCTCTTGATCACCTGTTTCAAAGGTACGTGGCCACGTTGGTCACGATTTACCTCGTGGTCGGCATCGTCGTCTTCGCTGCCGTCGTGCTTGCCGTTGTTGCATTCGCAAAACGCTACGTGAAATATCGGGGCAAACACGTTATTACTTGTCCGGAGACTAATTGCCACGAGGCGGTTGAGCTGGACGTGCCGCTCGCCGCCATGAGCAGCCTCCTCGACGGTCCGGAGCTGCGCCTCACCAGTTGCACCCGGTGGCCCGAGCGGCAGGACTGCGCTCAGCAGTGCATCCACGAAATCGAACTGTCCCCGATCGGCTGCCAGCTCAGAGCCCTACTGGACAACTGGTACAAAGGCAAGGCTTGCGTCTATTGCCGGCGCGTTTTTGATGAAATCCACTGGTTTGACCACAAGCCGGCGCTGCAGAGTCCGGAAGGCAAAATCCTGGAATGGGAAAGCGTTCCGGCGGAAGACATCCCCGATTTGCTGGAGACGCATCAGCCGGTATGCTGGAACTGTAGGATTGTAGAGAATTTCCGCACTGAGCATCCGGAACTGGTCACAGCCCGCCCCTGGAATCACTAGAATCCGCAGAATTGTTGCTGAAATTAAGAAGCGGTGGCCAGCCCGGCCACCGCTCGGTCAGAATGGCAAACCGGGCGGCCCTGTGGAGTTTAGAGCGGCCCGGTTGCTTTGCTTCGGCTTCGTTGGTTTGCTTTCTATTAAGCAAACCACTAGCCGAAAGTAATAGGGCCCAATAGCAGCAACTTAGGCTTAGCTTCGCGTGGGTCCTGGGGGATTTAACGCGAAATACCTGAGCGAAATCCTCCAGGGGGCCCACTTACGTGTTCTCAGTCTTACAACCTAGTAGCGGCCTTTGATTTGCTGGAGTATTTCTATCAGTTAGTTTTTATGTATTAGAAGGAGATTATGGGAAAGCAGCACTCGATGCCAATTCGCACACCACGTAGGGTGGAACTCTTGGCCATTCGGGCTGGTTCCAGGGACTGCCTGACGCTACAGTCCATTTTCGTTCACACTAACTGGCTGGTGCATTGGGTCGGCGACGCGCACGAGGCGACGCTTTTCCTCCGTGACCACCCTGTACCGGTGCTGGTTTGTCCCGAAAAGCTGCCCGACGACACCTGGCGGGGACTGCTGGCGTCGACCGAGGAACTCACGATCCCGCCGAAGATGCTGGTTTACTCCGATCGGGCGGACAAGGACCTTGGCAGTGAAGTGCTGCATGCCGGTGGGTACGAACTCCTCTCGACCCCTCTTCAGCGCGACGAGCTCCTGCGCGCCGTCAGCCTCGGGTGCCGCACATGGCGCGACGAACTCCGCCGCCAAGATATACACGCCACTGCAATGACCGCATAAGATCCCGCCTTCCCCGCGCCGTCACCAGTCACAAATCGGAATTTACTATACTGGCCGTTGGTGCAGCGCATCGTGAGATCCATACGGGAGCATGCGACGGCGAATTTCGCGTAGAAGCTTTCTGGCCGCCGGGGTAACGGCGAGTAGCATCTGGCGTGGCGCGAAGTTGATCGCCTCGCCGACTCAGCGAACAACGGGCCCCGTCTTCGAAGAGGTACCTTCCGCCACCAGCGGCATAACCTGGGTGCATGAGAATGCCATGTCACCCGAGCGCAACCTCCCCGAGAGCCTTGGCCCGGGCTGCGCTTTCCTCGATTACGACAACGACGGCTGGATGGACATCTATTTTGTAAACAGCGGTCCGTCCGATTTCTATACCCCGAAACAACCCTTGCGCAACGCCCTGTACAAAAACAATCGGGACGGAACTTTCACCGATGTGACTGAAAAAGCCGGCGTAGCCGGAGGCACAGCGTTCGGCATGGGAGCGGCGGTCGGCGATTACGATAACGACGGCTACGCCGATCTGTTCGTGACTGCTTATGGCCGTTGCACGCTGTATCACAACAATGGAAACGGAACGTTTACCGACGTTACGGATAAGGCCGGCCTGGCAGTTCCTGGTTGGACCACCAGCGCCGTCTGGTTCGATTACGACAACGACGGCCGCCTGGACCTGTTTGTGTGCAGTTTTGTCGTCTACAAGAGCAATCTGGAGTGTGGCACTAACAAGTCCGGCCAGCGCTATTACTGCATCCCCCGCCTTTACAAGCCCACGCATAGCTTCCTGTTTCACAACAACGGAGACGGAACCTTCACGGACGTCACGCGCGGCACGGCGATCGAGCAAGCCATGGGAAAAGGGCTGGGGGTGGTGGCTACCGATATCAACAACGACGGGCGCATGGACCTGTTTGTCGCGAACGACACGGTGCAGGACTTCCTGTTCGTCAACCGTGGGAACAACAAATGGGAAGAGATTGCGCTGATGGCGGAAGTGGCCTACAGCGAAAATGGACGAGCGCGCTCGGGCATGGGTGTGGACGCGGCCGACATGAACGGCGACGGCTGGGTTGACCTGTTCGTGTCGAATATCAACGACGAGATGTTCTCGCTCTACACCAACAACAAGAACGAAACGTTCTTCGATGCCGCGCAGAAGCAGGGTGTCGCCGAGGACACGCGCATGCTCAGTGGCTGGGGGTTGAAGTTTTTCGATTACGATAACGACGGCTCGGTCGATCTGATCCTTGGCAATGGCCACCCGGATGACAGTATTGAATCCAATTATGCGCGCGTGAAGTATCGGGAACCATTGTTGCTATACCACCAGGACAAGGGGCAATTGCACAATGTCAGCGCTGAAGCCGGGCCCGTGTTTACCAAGCCTCTGGCCGCACGGGGTCTGGCCGTGGGCGACTATGACAATGACGGTTTCCTGGATGTATTGGTGGGCGCCAACGGCGGCGCGCCGGTATTGTTACACAACAAATGCGCGGCGGGCGGCAACCACTGGCTGGGTGTAAAGCTGGTGGGCGTGAATTGCAACCGTGACGCGGTGGGGGCATGGCTGACCTGGTCAGCCGGCGGAGTAAAGCGCACCAGGCTCAAAAATAACGGTGGCAGCTACATGTCGTCGCACGATCCGCGCGAAGTAATGGGGCTGGGCGCGACTGCGAAAATCGACTGGCTGGAAATCAAGTGGCCGCTTCCCAGCGGGAAGGTACAGAGGTTCACGGATTTGCCGCTGGACCGTTACGTCACCATCGTTGAAGGAAAATCGGCGATCGAGTGATCAGCGCACTCACTTCGGTGACTCAGTCTCTGCTTTAGATCCTGTCTCGATCTCCTGCTTCATCTGACGGACCTTGGCGGAAGCCTGCTCGTGCAACGCGAACTCGCGTTTGGCGGCTTCCTTATCTCCGGTGCGGCTATAGGCGGTCCCGAGGTAGAGATGAACAGCGGCGATATCTGGGCGCAGCTTAGCCGCAGTCTGGAGCGGCACGAGCGCCTCGGCATTGTCACCGGCTTCCAGCATGGAGCGGCCCAGCCCGATGAAGGCATCGGCAAATTGCGGATCGAGCTTGGTGGCTCGTTCGAAATGCTGGATGGCCACGGGGAACTGTTGATCCTGCCGTGCCAATTCGCCCAGGACGTACTCGGCGCCGGTGTTGGAAGGATTGACCTTGATCTCCTGCTCAAATTCGAGCCGCGCATTCTGCTTGTTGGCATCCGATTTAGGCAGCGCGAGCAGTAGGCGGCCGACGCGATCATGGATGCCCGGCAGGTCCGGGTTCCGCTTCAGCACCTCACGATACTCCGTGATGGCCTCGTCCCACTTGCCTTGCGCCTCGAGCGCCTCTCCGTTTACCAGACGGACTTGATAGGACGTGGGCGCGGTGACCATTAATTTCTGCGACGCGCGGATGGAGAGATCGGAGTAAACGTGCACGGTTAAGTAGAGGACTTCGGGGTCGTTGGGAAATGCCTTGGTCAAGCCTTGAATGAAGCTTGCGGCGCTGTCCAAATCGCGGAGCGCCATGCCGCAATGAACGCCGTCGATGCCCAGACGTTTCCTGGCTTCAGGCTCGGTAGCGTGCAGCACAGCGGTCTTGAGCAGGGGCAAGGCTGCGCGGCAGTTACCAGACTCGGCCAGTTGCGCGGCAGAATCAGCGGAGAGTGGGGCGGATTTCTTAGGCGGAGCTTGCGCCAATGCCGCTGCGAAGACGACGCAGAAGACGAAAATGGGCCGGGTATACCCGGCCCCTACATATCGTATGGAATTGCTCCTCATAGGAACCACTGATCTATTCTACGGTCAGTGGAAAATTCCGGGGCGGAAGCGAGTCCGCCCCGGGGAGGAGTTACGTCAGAAGTGGAACTTCAAAGCGAATTGCACGTTGCGAGCACCCTGCGAACTGTTGAGTAACCCAAGCGTGGTGCCAACGCCGGTGTTGGGAGCGTTCAGAATCGGAGTGTTGGTCAAATTGATAAACTCGGCCCGAAGATCCAGACTTTGCTTCTCTGTGATCTTGAAGTTCTTGGACAGGTTGAAATCGAGTGTAGCCAAACCTGGTCCGCGAACGGTGCCGACGCCGCAGCTACCGAATGTACCGTTGGCAGGTTGCGCGTAGCTTGCCGGGTTGAACCATTGATATCCGTTGCCGATGGATGGCGAGGCGTTTTGCGAGCCGAACACATCCGGCGGAGCAATACAATCGGCACGGGGACCGCGGGAGCCGGTATTTGAAGCATCACTCGCTCCGATGGTCAGGGGGAAACCAGTATGCAGGCTGAGGATGCCGGCAACTTCCCAGCCTCCCGCCACCATATCCAGGGCTTTGTTGATATTGCTGCCATAGGTGCGGCCACGCCCGAACGGCAGGTCGTATACCGCGTTGGTCACGAAATTATGCGCGGCATCGTAATCGCATGGTCCCCATTCCGCGGCGGCATCGTAGATGTTCTGGTAGTACCAATTGCTTTGAGCTGACTGGCCACCCTGGCCGTAGTAGCCCATGTTGTTAGTCATGCACTTGGAGTACGTGTAAGCGACGGTGTATTCCAGGCCCGCGCTCAGCCGCTTCCGCATCTGCATCTGGAGGCCTTCATAATCCTGATTGCCGATGGTAGCGGTTCCCGAAATCTGCCCGATTTCGGAAAGGAGCGTGGGGTTGCCGGCGAGGTATTCGGTTGGCGAAACGGAGCCATCCGAGTTCAATACCTTTTGGAAATAAGGCATGGGCACCATCAGGTGCGTGGCGCGCTGTCCCACGTAGGCCCCTTGCACAGTCGTTGTGGAGTTCAGTTGGTATTGCAGGGTCAGGTTCCACTGATTCGACACGGCCGGGCGGATGTTCGGATCCCAAACGCGCAGCGTGGCGCCAACGAGCGGGTTGGAGGCGTTGGTAAACGGCGTGAACCCTTGATCGAGTGTCGAGCCAGGCGCCACGCCGTAAATTGCCGAATCGGTATATTGGTTGTCGTTCTCGTGCGCGAATGGCGGGTTGATGGGCAGGCGCAAGTTTGTGCCCGTGCCCTCGAGATAGTTGGAAAGCGTGTAACCGGCGCGCACAACCAGCTTGCCACCGCCGGGGGTCCAGGCGATGCCGAGACGCGGCTGGAAGTTGGTAATGCCGTTGTACTGGTTATAGAGAGCGTTGCAATTGCTCCACGGGCAGCTTTGACCGGAGATGTACTCCTGACCCGTAGCCAGGTTGAAGTTCGCCTGGCGATTCTTGACCTCATCCCAAGGGGTATGGAGCTCCCAACGCAACCCCAGATTCAGGGTCAGGTTCGGAGTGACGCGCCAGTCGTCCTGATAGAAAGCCGCGATAGAATTCGCGCGCTGGCCCCAGGTTCCGCCGTTGACGCCGCCCTGGATTTCATCGGGAAGGCCGAGCAGGAAATCGGCTTCGGGAATACCGCTGCCGCTGCCGGCTTTTAGCGACGTATTGGCTGTGGTGTACTGCCCGTTGAACAGGAACGTACCGGCTTCGCCGTTGTTACCGGAATAGAAGGTGTCGATGCGATAGCGGTAACCCTGGAAGCCGATGTGCATCGTGTGGGTGCCCTTGGTCCAGATCAGCGTGTCCTCGTAGTGGATGACGGTGTCGCCGAAGAGCTGGACGTTATCGCTGTTGCCGAAGCTTGCGACGTTGCCGCCACTAAAGCTCATGCTGGGCAGAAAAGTCGAGGGCACGCCGGGGATTCCGACGGTCTGCGCAAAATCCTTGAGACTATTGGTTGCAGCGCCGTTGTCGTTCAATACGTAATTCACACCGAAACGGGCTTCGTTAACCAGCGACGGGCTGATGGTCCGCGTCCAGTCGAGGACGCCGGTGTGCGTGGGGATATTCGTGAACGCGTTGTAGAGCAGGGGAAAGGTGTTATTCACAGGGTTGTTGTAGAAGCTCTGTGAATAGCGTCCATAGAAGCGATCTTTGTCGGAGATGTTGTAGTCGATTTTTACATCGCCTTGATCGCCGTTGATGTAGGTGTTCTGCCCGTATTGAAAATTGTTCAGCAGGTTACTGTTGGTCGGCTGCGGATAATACGTGGAGGACAGAATTTTTGCGGCAGCGGGGCTGAACAGCGAGGCGGGGATGATGTTGTTCGGGAACGGGGCTCGATTGCCGTTGGCACTGACGGAGAACGGGTTGTAGAGCTGGATCGGGCTGCCCGTGGTGAGGAGCTGGGAGAAATCGCCGGTCCGTTCTGCCGCGGTGTACACGGTAGTCGTTATGACGCTGGTCGGCGTGTCGTCGCGCGAACCCTGGTAATCGGCAAAAAAGAAAAGCTTGTCCTTGATGATGGGGCCGCCGAAGGTGCCGCCGAAATTGTTCCAGCGAATCGCGCTGCGTTGCGCGCCGTTAAAGTTATTCGCCCAATCGTTGGCATTCAGCACGTTGTTGCGAAAGAACTCGAAAGCCGTGCCGTGGTATTGATTAGTGCCGGACTTGGTAGTGGTGCTGATGATGGCACCCATGAAATTGCCGAACTCGGCCGGCGCATTATTGGTGATTTCGTTAAACTCGGCGATGGCGTCTACGCTCGGTGCGTAGCCGACGTCATTTTCGGAAACCTGATTGTTATCGAGGCCATCCAGCATGAAATTGTTGGCCTGTTCACGATTCCCGTTGACGTTGGGGCGGCCGGAATTCATCGTGGTGAAACCGTTCTTGAAGGTGGATGGATCGGGGTGAATGCTGCCCGGCGCCAGGAGCGTTAACTGGACGTAATTGCGGGTGGCAAGCGGCAGATCCTCGTTGGTGCGCGCATCGATATGCTGGCCGAGCGAGGTGTCCTGGGTCTGAAGAAGCTCCTCAGAACCGGTAACCTCCACGCTTTGCGAAAGGCTGCCAACTTGTAGTTGGAAATCCAGCCTGGCCACCTGGTTCATTTCTACGGCGACATGGGATTGCGTGGCAGTTTGGAAACCTTGCTGCTCGACTTTCACGTTATAGGTCCCGATCGGCACGCGGGGGATATTGTATGCGCCATCACTATTGGTGGTGGTGCTCCACTGGGTGCCGCGCTCGGTGTCGGTGGCGGTGACTTTGGCGTTCGCGATGGAGGCGCCCGACGGGTCGGTTACCTTGCCAGTGAATGCCGCGGTTACCTGTTGGGACCACGCGGTGCCCGTAATCAAGGCGAAGAGCGCAAATAACACTACAAGCGAAGTGACTCTCTGCTTCACAAAACCTCCTCTGAAGACTCGTAAATACAGCACAAGGCTAGACCGTTAGCTTCAAACTGGTCTTTGAGCTGTAAACTTTTCCCTGAGCGTTAGTATGTTCGGGCTAGAGCGAGGTGGTTGGCAAGGTTAATCTTTGTCACGGGCCGCGTTACGGCGCGTTTCAGCCTATTTTTAGCGACTTAGAAGGTAGGTCAGAGGTAAATGTTACGGTGTTGTTACCGGTGCCATTCGGGATGAGAAAAATTGCGTCAGAGTTTACATGGCCAGCATTTTCGCTGCGGTGACAGCTTCCAAGAATTGGAATAATATGGTGTTACGGAGTTGTTAAGGCGCCCGAACCGTCCCCATGGCCGGATCCCAACCAGTCCCTGTACGCCCTCCGGCTCAACCTCCCGTCCGGCGGAGTGCCTGGAAAAGGGCAATGCTGCGATGGAACTCCAGCTACCGCGAGTTGGAGCGCATCCTTTCCAGCAAGGCTCTATCGCCGGCGCTCGCGAAGTTGCTGCAGTTCATCGTCGTCGAGACGCTCGATGGCCGCGGGGAACAGCTGACCGAATACGTAATCGCCGAAAGAGTCTTTAATCAAAGGGATTTCACGCCAAGCGAAAAGTCTGTGGTTCGCGTAGAGAAACGGCGGCTGCGCGAGAAGCTCAAGGAATATTACGAAGGGCCCGGGAAGAGCGATCCGGTGGTGATCAGCCTGGGATCGACCTTCGTACCGATCTTTGGACCGCGAGTTAATGGCGTACCTCCGTCGGCGCTGGGGACGGGCGTTTTCTCTTGGGGGCGCATCACGATGGCGACCGGCGCGACAGCGGTGCTGCTGTCGGCCGTAGCGGGCGCGTACTTCTGGATGCACAGGACGCCGGTCGACGATTTTGTTTTCACACAGTTGACGTACGACACAGGTTTTACCAGCGATCCGGCGATTTCGCCAGACGGGAAACTGGTGGCCTACGCATCGGACCGCAGCGGAGAAGGCAACCTCGACATCTGGGTGCAGAACATCGCGACGGGCGATCGGGTGCGGCTGGCTCCGAGTCCGGCGGATGATACAGAGCCCTCGTTCTCACCGGACGGATCGAAGGTGGTGTTTCACTCGGACCGCGACGGCGGAGGCATCTACACAGTGGCCGTGCTGGGAGGTGCAGTGCGGCTGATTGCCGTACACGGGCGCGGCCCGCGATTTTCACCGGACGGCCAGCGGATTGTGTACTGGGTGGGAGAATCATACTTCGTCCGCACGCAGTTGTACGTGATTGCAGCCGCTGGTGGAACGCCGCGGCAGGTGCAGGCAGGTTTCTACGGAGCGCACGATGCGGTGTGGTCGCCGGACGGGAAATACCTGCTGTTCTGGGGGCAGAAGGACGAATCTTCGGCGCCGGATTGGTGGTTAACGCCCGCGGATGGAGGCGAAGCGAGACCGGCCGGAGCGTTCGCGGAGTTTGCAAAGCAAAGTCTGTCGGCGGGAGGACCCTCGGCATGGGTGGGCGGCCATGTGTTCTTTTCGGCTCGCCGCGACACGACCAGTCTTTGGAAAGCCGGGATGTCGTTACGCAGCGGAAAACTCAGCGGGAGCTTGAGCCGGCTGACGGTGGGGACGGATCAGGAAAGTGAACCATCGGTGGCATCGAACGGAAATATTGTTTTTTCGAGCGTGGCATCGAGCACGAACGTCTGGCGTCTGCCCGTGGAACTGAATCAAGGCAAGGCTAAAGGCGCGGTGGAGCGCGTGACGCGAGATCTTTCGACGCAAGTGTTCCCTTCGATTTCGGCGAATCAACGCCTGGCGTACGCGGCGGACCGGTCGGGCAAGAGAGAAATCTGGGTGAAGGATCTGGCCGAGAGCCGGGAGAACATGCTGGCGGTAAGCCAATCGGAGTTCGACTCGCCGAAGATCACGCGGGACGGATCGAAGCTGGCATATGCGGCGGAACATCCGACGTGGACGATTCACGTGGTGGCGATCCCGGGCGCAGAGGAGAAGGTTTACAAGAACGCCGGGCCGCCGCGGGATTTTTCGGCGGATGGCACGAAGCTGTTGTACGAGGCGAAATCGTGCTCCCCGTACTGTGTTGGCCTGCTGGATCTGACCACCGGGAAGACGAAGGAGTTGATCCGGGATCCTAAGTTAGCGTTGTATCCGGAATCGTTTTCGCCTGACGGTGAATGGGTAGCGTTCCAGGCCCGCCCCCTGCGCGATGACGCGACCCGGACGATTTACGTGACACCATTTCGTGACGGCAGCGTGGGAGGCGAGGCGACGTGGATCGCGGTGACGGATGGCAAACAGATGGACCGGGAAGTGAAATGGTCGCCTGACGGCGGACTGCTGTACTTCCTGTCGGAGCGCGATGGTTTCCGCTGCATCTGGGCGCAACGGCTGGACCGGCGGACGAAGCACGCGATCGGCGAGCCATTTCCGGTTTATCACTTTCACCATTCGCAGCAATCGCTCGCGAGCCTTGGGAGCCCGGGAAAAGTCGGGTTGTCGGTGACCAGGGACGGACTGCTGTTCAGTCTGGCGGAAACGACTGGAAATATCTGGATGGCCAAGGCGCGGAAGTAGGAAGCAGACTAACCGTTGAACAATCGCAGCACTTCCGTATATAAAGCATCGACGGTCTCGCGACTTTTCGCTTCGGCGGCCACACGCAGCAGGGGCTCAGTGTTGGATGAGCGGACGTGGATCCAGCCTTCCGGCAAGAAAAGCTTCAGCCCGTCAGCACGATCTTTCTGAGCTGACGGGAAGCGCGCTTCCAGACTCTGCATCAGCGGACCTAGCCGTCCGTGTTCGAATGCGACTTTGCCATAGTAGCGATAGTATTTGGGCAGCCGCGCGGCCAGCGCCGAGATGGTTTCGCCCGTTTCCGCCATGCGATCGAGAAGGAACGCCATGCCGGTGTAGCTATCGCGGCAGAGGTGCACGGAGGGGAAAATGATGCCGCCGTTGGAACCCTCGCCGCCGATCACGGCGTTCACGGCCTGCATGGTTTCGACGACGTTGGCTTCACCGACAGGAGTCCGGTAGACGCGGCGGCCGTGGGCGGCAGCGACATCGTCGATGACGGAGGACGTGGTCAGATTGACGACGACGTCGCCGGGCAAGCGGCGCAACGCGGCGTCGACAGCGAGCGCCAGCACGTCGTCATTATCGAGCACGGTGCCATGCTCGTCGATCACGGCGAGGCGATCGCCATCGGGATCTTGCGCAAAACCGATCTCGCGATGAGATTCGGGCACGAGGGCCGCAATTTCGCCGAGGGTTTCCGCTTTGGGCTCGGCCTCTCGCGGGAAAATTTTGGTGGGATCCACGGAAATAGCCACCAGGTCGCAGCCGAGCACGTCGCGGAGAAATCCTGGGGTGGTGACGGCGCCCGCGCCATTCACTGCGTCCAGCGCGACGCGGAACTTCCGGTTACGGATCCGCTCGGCATCGACGTGTTGGAGGACCTTCTCAAAGTGCAGCCTGGGGGCGGAGCCATGATCAGTGATCACGCGGCTGATTTCCTCGTTGGATGCCTGGCGGAAATTGCTTTGATGGTATAGATCGAGCAACTCGGCGCGTTCGTAGTTGTTAAAAAACAGGCCCTGCGAGTTGAAAAGCTTCAGCGCGTTATATTCGGGCGGATTATGCGAAGCGGTAACGGCGATGCCGCCCTGCGCGTGCGTGGCGTCGACGTAGATTTGAATGGTCGGCGTGGGCAGGATGCCGGTTTCGACTACCTCGCAGCCCGCAGCCAGTAAGCCGCAGGCGACCGCATGAGTGAGCATTTCGCCCGACGGGCGGGTATCGCGGCCCAGTACTACGCGTCCGCCGCCCACGTAGGTGCCAAACGCCTGCGCGAATGACGCAGCCAGTGCGGGCGTGAGGAACTCCCCCACCACGCCGCGGATTCCCGAGACGCCGATCTTCAGCAGATGCTCACGGCGCGGCATCAGGCAAAGCTCCGGACTCGCTCGATGAGCGTTTCGTAAAGATCGCGCGGTGGGTCGCCGCGCTGTTCGCAGATGATGCGCACGACGGGCTCGGTCTGGCTGACGCGCACGTGAAACCAGCGGCCGGGCCAATCGATGCGCAGGCCGTCGACCACGCTAGGGCGTCCGTCGGCATAGTGCTCGCGAAGAGACGCCAGCAGCGCGGGAATACGATGCGTGACGAGCGGCACCTGGCCCTTGAGGATCGAATACCTCGGATACCAGCCGACGATTTCAGAAAGCTTGCGGCCTTGTTCGCGCATCATAGAGAGCAGAGCGAGCATGGAAGCGATACCGTCGTATACGAAGCGGAACTGCGGCATCATGATGGCGCCGGTGCCTTCGCCGGCGAGGGCGATCTGTTCCGGCCGGTAGGTTGAGAGAGCGTCGATGGCGGCCTGTCTTCCCACGGCCGCGCGCACTACTTCCCCACCGTGACGGGCGGCGACTTCGTCCACGAGTGCTGTGGTTGAGACGTTGGTGATGACGAGCTTGCCGGCCACGCGGGGCAGCAGGTAGTCGGCCAGCAGCGGTAACACCATTTCCTCGGAGATTGCCCCGCCATCTTCGGTGGCGAAAGCCACGCGATCGGAATCCGCATCGAACAGGAAGCCGACATCGGCGCCGAGCGGCTGCATGAGTGGCGCGAGCTGGAGCGAGACCATGTCTTTGTTGGTGGCCGGCTCATGAGCGAACGCCACGCCCCGCATTTTTTCGTTAATCAGAATGAAGTTGAATCCGAAGCATTCGTTCAAGCGGCGCAGAATGACGGAGGAGGTTCCGCTGCAACAATCCACGACCACGCGAAATTTGTGCAAGGCATCAAAATCAAAGACAGCGGCCAGTTGATCGAGATATGGATCTAGCGAATCCTGATCGATCATCAAGCTTCCCAGACGGTTCCACTCGACGAAGCTGAACTTTTTCAGGTGATAGATATCGAGCAGCTCGTTGGCCTCGGCGGTGGAAAGGTAAATCGCGTTGCGGCCGAAGAACTTGAGGGCGTTCCACTCGGCGGCGTTGTGGCTGGCGCCGATGGAGATGCCGCCGGCCGCATCCATGCGGCGGATCGTGTGCTGTATGACGGGTGATGGCGCGATTCCCAAATCGACGACATCCCTCCCGCACGCGAGCAGAGCCGCGACAACTCCCTCGCGCAGCATCACGCCGCTGGCGCGGGGGTCGCGCCCGACGATCACGCACCTGCCGGGCTCGAGAAACGTGCCAAACGCGGAAGCGAAGTCCATCACATGGGCGGCGGTGAGGCCCCCGGCGCCCACGACGCCGCGCAGTCCGACCTGTGAAATGCGCAGAGACCGGGCCGCTTCGGCGATCATCACTCAGCCAGCCGCATGCGCCCAAAAGCCTCGGGCACATGGAAGGTCGCGGAATGCGTGGGCTGCCACGCGATGTATTTGCGGTTGGGGTCCGCGCCCTGGCAGCGATAGAGGTTGATGCGCATCTCGAGACCCACGGCGGGCGGGCGATTGTCGATGCTCTTGATCGGAATGCGCATTTCGCCGTACCAAATTTTCTTGTGCTCGTCGATTCGGGATTTTACATCGAAACCCGAATTCCAGAGCCAGGCGTTGTTATTGCCCATGTTGGTGCTATCGATATCCAGGTCGACCCACTCGCCTTGCGGCGACATTTCGAATTCTTTGTAGCGGTGAATATTCTGGAAATCCGTTCCGATGAACGCTTCCGCTACGTCCCAATCCCAAAGCGTATTGGTTTCGGTTGTGCGGCTGGGGTTCGGATGCAGGTGCAGCGCTTCGTAAGGGCAGATGTAGAGCAGGTAGAGGTTGTCCTTGGTCCAGCGCGATCGCACCTCGGTGCGATGGCCGGGTACGGGCTCGCCTTTGGGGCCACGATCCATGAAGATTCCGGTGATACCCTTCCAGGGAGCTGCGTCGGGATCGGCGGAGAGCGCGAAATCGGCAGCGGCGCGGTGGCTGATGATGACGCCGGGACTATCGGCACCAGTCATGGATGCGCAGACCATGGCTGCCAGAAAGATTTGCTTGAGCATGTCGTCCTTCTAATATACTGTCCAACATGGCTCGGCTTCATACGGTCGCACTGCTGGCATTTTTGCCCGCATCCGTTTTCGCTCAGGAAACCAAGGTCACAATTCCCGATTCCGTCTCGGTCGAGGCGAATATTCCCTACGGCCACTACAAAGAAACCGTGCTGGATATCATGCGTCCGAAGGCTGCGGCGAGCGGGAAACGGCCGGGGGTGATCGTCATCCACGGCGGCGGCTGGACGGGAGGAACGAAGGAAGGACACAGCCAGGAGACATGCCTTCGTTACGTGGAAAAAGGTTTCGTCTGCGCAGATGTGGAATACAGGCTGGCCAAGGTGGCGACGGCGCCCGCGGCCGTGACCGATGTTCTGGACGCGGCCCACTGGTTTGAGGAAAACGCCAAGAAGTACGACGTGGATACCAAACGCATCGTGGTGACTGGAGGCTCGGCGGGCGGACACCTTTCGCTGATGGTGGGAATGACGCCGAAATCGGCCAAGCTGGGGCCGGCGGCGAAGATCGCGGCAGTGGTGAATTTTTATGGCATCACCGATGTCGGCGATCAATTGGGCGGGCCGAACATGCGCGAATACGCGGTCACGTGGGTGCCTGAGGGCTCGGGCAGGTTGGAGCTGGCGAAGCGTGTCTCGCCCATGACCTATGTGCGCAAAGGATTGCCGCCGATTCTCACGATTCATGGCGATGCCGACCAGACCGTCCCGTACGAGCATGGCGTGAAACTCACGAAAGCGCTGCGCGATGCCGGCGACGAGGCGGAACTGGTCAGCGTTCCGCAAGGCAAACACGGTTTTCCGAAAGCGACCGAAGACGAGATTTACGAGCACGACATTTGGCCGTTTCTGAAGAAGCACGGGGTGATGGAGTGAGCGTCTACGAGGAACGCCGCGAAGAACTCGAGAAGCACGAATTCATGATGGGCAAAGCGCGGGGGCAGCTCGCGGTGACGCTCGACGTTCTGACGGATGCGCTGGTGCTGGTGGGTCAACACGGCGTCTATTGCCAGAGCGCGCGCCAGCCCGGCAAGCCGGCCATGGATGTGCAGTTGATTAGCAAGGCGATTACGGATGCCAAGGAGCTGATCTCGGGAGTGATGGGGGAATTGAAGAAGTAAGCCGCGCGTGCGCGATCCCGCCCAGATTCACAATCCCTGCAAAAAATAATTGAAGCGCTTCTCGCGGCCCATGGTCGTTGTTTCGCCATGACCGGGAATCACGATCGCGTCATCCGGCAGCGGCATCAATTTGTCGTGGATGGACCGCAGGATTTGCCGGCCGTCGCCACCGGGCAGATCAGTTCGGCCGATGCTGTCGCGAAATAGCGTATCGCCGGCGATGAGCTTGTTTTCTGAAGGAATCCAAAGGCAGATACTGCCTTGCGTATGGCCAGGTGTATCGAGCACGGCGAACTCGGTCGTGCCCAACAGCAGTTTGTCGCCTTCGCGCACGGGCGTGTCGATAGGCGTTTTCTCCGGCGTTTCGACGCCGAGCCATTGCGCCTGCTCGTCGAGCATATCGCGTAGCAGCGTGTCGTTCTGATTCATGTAGACGGGCGCTCCGGTGGCCGCGCGCAGTTTGTGAGCACCACCGATGTGGTCGATGTGCGCGTGCGTGATCACGATAGCTTTCACGGTGAGGCCGTGGCGTTTCAGGATCGCCTGGATCTCGGGAATATTGTCACCGGGATCGATGACAATGGCTTCGTGCGATTGCTCGTCGCCGAAGATCGAGCAGTTGCACTGGAGCACGCCCACGGGCAGCATCTCGTGAATCATGACCCGATTGTATACTCAACCATATGACGGAAGCGCTCAACGTGTTGATGCGGTGGCTGCATATCACTTCGGTAGTCGTGCTGATCGGGGGCGTGCTGTATGCGCGATTGGTGGTGGCGCCCGCGGTTGCGTCGCTAGCCGCTGCGGAGCAGGAGTCGCTTGGCGATGCCATGGCCGCGCGCTTTCGTTCGCTGCTCTATCTGGCAGTGCTGTTTCTGCTGGCCTCGGGAGTTTACAACCTGTTCTTGAACCTTGGCCGGGGGCCGGTGTATCAGTCGCTGCTGGGAATCAAGATGCTGCTCGCGCTGCACGTGTTCGCGGTGGGGTTCCTGATCGTCAAGCCGAAAAATGCGAAGCGCACCCGGCAGTTAACCGGCATTATGATTTCGGGCGTGATCATCATCGTGATCTCCGCGGTGCTGCGCCAGCTCCACTTGCAGTAAGCTATTTCAACTCGGATTCGATCGCGTCGAGTTCCTTGCCGGCTTCGGCCCAGCGGCCTTGCCCCGCGAGTTCTTTGTAACGGCGCAGATGATTGCGAATGCTATCCAAGCGGCGATCGGCGCCGGCGGGAGGCGGCGGAGGTTGAGCAGCGGCAGCGATGGCGGCCGTTACCTGTGCACTTGCCGGCTGGGCTGGTCCCACCCCCAATTGCGCCAGCGCCTCTTCGTAAGTATCCGTGTAAATCAAGCGGTTTCCGATCACCAGCACGACCTTTTTCAACTGCGGCATGCGTGCCTGGGTGGCCTGAATGTATACCGGTTCGACATAGAGAAACGTGTTGTCCACCGGCAGCACCAGCGTCTGGCCGCGCAGTACTTGCGAGCCTTGCTGGTTCCACAACGTCAGATCTTTGGAAATATTCTGGTCCTGGTTGATCTGCGCGTCGATCTGCATCGGCCCGAAGATCAGCTCCTGCTTGGAAAGCTGCAAAACAACCAACTCGCCCAAGTGGTCGCCATCGCAGCGGCCCACCATCAGGCCGATCATGTTGTCTTTGGTTCGCGGCGTGAACGGCAGCAAGAGCATGAACTCGGGCCGGTCGGAATCGGGTAACGACGCCACCACGTAGGTTGGACTCATCGGTTCGCGGTCGCCATTCTGGCCGCGAACGGTTCCGGCGATATCCCAAACGTCCTCCTTGTTGTAGAAGGCCTGGGGATCGAGCATGTGGTACGTGCGGTAGATCTGCGATTGCGCGGTGAACAGCGTTTCCGGATACCGGGCGTGCGCGCGGAGAGTGGCCGGCATTTCCGAAGCGGAATGGAACAGGGCGGGGAAGAGATTGCGGTACGCCTGGATGATGGGGTCGGCCGGCGCGAAGATGTAGAGGTTCGTCGTGCCATCGTACGCGTCGATCGTGGCTTTGACGGCATTCCGCATGTAGTTCACTGGTCCCACATCCGGAAACTCGATGGAGCGCGAGTACGGATGGGAATTTGAGAACGTATAGCCATCCACCATCCAAACCAGGCGGCCATCATCAGTAATCACCATGTAGGGATCGTGGTCCCACTCGAGGAAACCCGCCAGGTTTTGCAGACGCTCCAGCACGTTTCTGCGGATCATCATGCGGCTGCGGTCGGTGAAGTAGGTATTGAGCAGAATGTTGAAATCACCCTGCTCCACGGCCGCGGCCACGCGCATGGGAAACGACGCGATGGGAAATCCGCCCTTGCCTTCGTATGTAGAGTGTTTATTATCGGCGCCGAAAGGGTAGTCGAATTCCGGCTGCGCCGTGTCCACGAATACCGGGCTGTGTACCACTTCGCCGTAATAGATCTGTGGCCGATCCAGCTTGAGTCCTGGCGCCGTAACCTCGGGCGGCATGTTCTGAATCAGGAAAACAGGCAAGCCATCCGGTCGGATCTTGCTCACCTCCGCCAGCACCGCACCATAACCGTGGGTGTAAATGAAGTGGGAATTGATCCAGCTCGTCTGTGCTTCGGAGACTTGCCGGATATCCAACTCGCGCGACGCGAGCAACACCTGGCGATAGTTTCCGCCGATCGTGTAACGGTCCACATCCGTGCCGGGGAAAACGTAATAGGGCCGCAGTGCCTGCGTTTGCGAAACCGTGTCGTGAAAAGGGCGCCAGTCCCAGAGCCGCACATTGTCGAGCAGGTTCCGATGCCGTGCCGGATCGATGGAAGCGTTGGGATTCACCTGGAACTCGATTTCCTTGGCCTGATTCTCGATTCCAAATGCGCTGCGTGTGGCGTGAATGTGGGCCTGGATGTACGGCCGTTCGAGAGAGATTTCGTTGGGCCGCACGTACAATGCGGACACCGCTCCGGGCACGATGAATCGGACAACCAGCGCCAGTGCCATGGAGCCGGCGAGCACCCATCGGCCCATCCAGACGAAGACCGCGGCCGCGAGACACGCCCCAATCAGCAGCCACTGCAGCGGCAGGACGATGAAATTGTCCACGTAGTCCGCGCCTACCAGGAAATTGTGCTGGTTCAGCACCATCTCATAGCGGCCAAGGAAGAACCGGAACGCGAGAGCCACCAGCGCCACCACCAGGGCGCCGCGCAGAAATCGCGACTCCAGGCCGCCCTCCAGCCGGAAGATGCTGGGATCGAGCTCGCGCATCTCGCGTAGCTCCGCCAGCCTGTGGCGCAATTGCCAGATGCGCGCGCCAATCCAATAGACGAGGATGCAGACGATGGTGAGCACCAGCAGGAACTGGCGCAGATCGGAATAGAACGGCAAGTCGAAAAGATAGAAACCCAACGGCAGTCCAAATACGGGATCGTGCCAGGCCCGCGCATCGGGCGGAAGACTTCGGCTGCCGGCGTAGCGCACGACGGTCCAGGAATCGAGCGCTCCGGAAGCAATGAGAAAAGCGACGAGCAGCAGCGCAATGGTGGAGAGCCGCGCGTAGATCGTGTGCTCGCCCAGGCCCGTTCCGGCGAACTTCAGCGCGCGCGCATGTGTCCACCACAGCGCGACGAACGCGACCAGAGTGGCGGCGGCGATGGGAGCCACGCTGTAGAGATACATGGCGAGCCATGTCTCCACCTGCCCCAGTTCCTTCCACCACTGGTAATCGATGAGGACGGATGCGATGGTGCGAGCGCCGATGAGCAGCAGCAGAACTGCGACAACGATAGTGATGCGAAGCGCCGTCCGGCGCGAGCGGCCGCGGGGGAGCTGATACTGAGGCATGGGACTGCGGTAATTATGACACAGGAATCCTAATTCGAAGGCGCAGTCAGCGCCGCCGCTCGGTTTCCTTTTCCCATTTCTTGGTCGGAATCGCCAACAGCACCACGATCAGAATGGCCACCACAGCAGCCAGAATGAATCGGCGGTACGCGACTGCGGTTCCGACCGACGCGGTCGCCCAGAGAGCCGCCGCCGTGGTGAGGCCATGCACGTGGGTGCGCCCGCGCATGATGACGCCTGCGCCGATAAACCCGATGCCGCTGACGACCTGAGCCGCGATGCGTGCATCATTCGGAGTGATCAATCCGAACAGGCACGCTCCCAGCGCAACTGCCGCGAACGTGCGGATGCCCGCCTCCTGGTGCACGCGCTCGCGCTGCCAGCCCACGAGCGCGCCTAGAACAGCGGCAAATACGACTTGCAGTATCGGTTGTAGTTCCTGCTCCCACGGCATAGATAGAGATGCATCATACCTCTGCCGTGGGCTCGGGAGCGCGATCGTGTGAACTACGGCGTCGGACCAACCGGATAGTTCGTCGGCAGCCCAGTGCCGATAGTTGTAGAAGGTGCGCCCGCAGTGCACACGGGGTGCCCGAAACCACTGGCACTCACCAGGTTTCCGTGACCATCCTCGGTAATGTCGAAAATGATGTTATCGGTGTTGCCGGCGCCAACACCCGCGGGGACGTCATCGAAGTTCAGGGCATGGCGAACCTTCCAGGCGATAATGTGATCGGTGCAGGAGGTGTCGCCGCTCACGCCGAGCGCGCCCACCAAAACCCCCTGGTTATTGTAGAGGGCGAGCCCGCCGCCGAACACGTTAACTCCGCCGATCTTGCCTCCCACCATAGGGTCGTTCGGCTGGCCGTAATTGGCGGAATTGCCGCCGTAGGCTACCTCGGTGTCCACCGGATTGCTCTCTTGCAGTCCGAACAAGCTGCCGCCTGGCTGGACGGCCGAATAGAGGTTGGCAGTGGACAAAGCAAACTTGGGCAGGCTGAACGCATTCGCCGTATTGGCCTTCTGTGCCGAAATCACGCGGCTGCCAGGCCATTGCGATCCGCGGTCAGTCCCCGTGAACGTTACCAGGCAAACCACGCCGTCGCGGTTTACCACGCTGGCCCACATATTGAATCCGAGGCCGCCGTTCGCGGCGCTCGCTACCACAGTGCTGAGCGCGCTCTGCACCGCGGAGTAGCTGGGTAGATCTCGGCAACTGCTACCCTGTCCGAAACCGTTGTCTTTTCTATCTGCGAATGCGACAGTCGCCAAAGTCAGGCACGCCGTGGTGCCTATGAGCCTCATTGACATCGATCTCATGTGCGAATCCTCCTTGTAAGGAACAAGTTGTCTCAACGTCCCGTCAAAGTGGCAGCCGTCAGGGGCAATTCGACGGCCTAGCGATGTCACGCTTCAAGTCACACAAAATGCGGGTACGAGCGGTCATCGAGTCTCCGTGCCGGCAAAAATCGTGAGGCGGATTTACCCGGAGCTGTGTCAGGACAATCGCCGAGGACTACCTGTAACGATGGCGGGTCTACCGTCACAATCCTGTTGATACAGGGGAAATCCGATACGGTCGCCGAGACTAGGAGATTACGCGATGCCGATTCCAAAGAACTACCAACGACTCGAGAGCAGCCTGCGCCACGCCGTGCCCAAGGCGAAACGCATGGCGGCTGCCGACCGCAATGAGGTGATCTCGGTCACCATCGCCGTCCGCCGCAGGCCGGGCGCGCCCGCGCTACCAAGCCAGGAACATTGGGCCGCAACCCCTCCGGGCGAGCGTCACTACATCACTCACGAGGCCTTCGCGGCCGAATACGGCGCCGATTCGGCGGATCTGGATCGCGTCGCTGAATTCGCGGAAAAGCATGGCCTCAAGGTAACCGAAAAGAATGCCGCCCAGAGGGTGGTGATTGTTTCCGGCAAAGTTTCGCAAATCAATGAGGCTTTTGCGGTTGAGTTGGGACGCTACGAAGTTCCGGTGCGTGAGGAAGAGGGCCGGCGGAAGGAACGCGAATCCAAGCGAGGCAAGCGGGAGCATGTAGAGGTTTACCGCGGCTACGAAGGCCATGTCCATCTTCCCGTGGATATCGCGCCGCTGGTCGAGGGCGTGTTCGGCCTCGACACTCGCCGCATGGCGCGGCGAGCGATTGTGCCGTTGCCCGTAATCACGCCGCTGACACCTCCCCAAGTGGCCGCGCTTTACGACTTCCCCGCACCGCCGCCCCACATAGGCAAAGAGACTATCGGTCTGTTGGAGTTCAGCGATCCCGTGGCTGGTACCTGCGGATATCTACCGAGCGACATCAATGCGTACTTCACTACCGCGCTCGGCATCGGGCCCGGGTTTGTGACGCCTACGCTTCAGGACGTCGGAGTGAACGGCGCCACAAATACTCCTGGCGGCCCCGGCGATCCGGAAGTAGCACTGGACATCGAAGTGGCCGGATCGGTAGCGCAGGGTGCCCACATCGCGGTCTATTTCACCACGTGGGATGAGGCGGGATGGGTTCTGGCGCTTAAACGCGCGGTGCACCCTCTGCCGGGCGAGCCGCGGCCCTCGGTTCTTTCCATCAGTTGGGATTGGGCCGAATTCGACACCTTCGGGAATCTTACATGGACTTTGGCTGCGATCCATGCGGTGAGTACGGCGTTCCAGGAGGCAGCCATGTTCGGCATGACGGTCCTGGTAGCTTCCGGCGACGACGGGTCGAACTGCCAAGTCTTCGACGGCAAGGCGCATGTCTATTATCCGGAATCGGACCCCTGGGTCATCTCGTGCGGCGGCACCACCATCGGGAACGTTTCGGGTTCTTCCTTCACCGAAGTGACGTGGACCGACAACGGCATTACCGGCGGCGGCATTAGCGACGTTTTTGATCTTCCCCACTGGCAACGGCATGCCAATGTTCCGCTATCCGTCAATCCCGGCCATCGCAAGGGACGCGGCGTGCCGGACATCGCGGGGTACGCCAACGGTTACCAGATCGTCCTCGGTGGCGCGAGCTCCGGCCCGTGGTGGGGCACGAGCGAAACGGCGCCGCTCTACGCCGGACTGATCGCCATCATCAACGGGTATCTACACGAACGCGTCGGATATCTCAATCCGCTTCTTTATTCGCATCATGCCGCCGGAATCTTTCGCGACATCGCCGACGGGCGCACTAATGCCAGTAGCGGCGCGCCCGGCTACACCTCGGTCGCGGGGTGGGACGCTTGCACGGGCCTCGGCAGCATCAAAGGCAAGGCGCTGCTCAAACTGCTTCGCCGCGAAAAGGAAGAGGAGAAACACGAGGGTCTCACAGGCAAAGTGGCCGCGCTGGTCTTTGACCGGTTCGGTGATTTCGAAGGGTTCGTGCTGGAGGATTTCCACGGCGCCGAGCACCGTTTCGAGAGCCATGAGCCGGATATCCAGCGGCTGGTGGACCGCGCGTGGTCCGATCGCATCGTGACGACCGTGCTCACGAACCATCATTCACCGCACCGTCCGGCATCAATCATCCTGCGTGGACCCGCGGCGTTTCACCACTGAGGCCGTGCTAGTAAATTCCTTTGACGAGCCCGCCGTCGACGGCAATGGATGAGCCCGTGATATAGCTCGCCCGTTCCGACGCGAGAAAAGTCACGACGCTCGCGAACTCTTCGGGGTCCGCCAGCCGCCCTAAAGGAATCTGGCTCGTCCAGCGCTCTTCCGCCTGCGCGCGCGCGACTCCTTCTTTCGCGGCGAGCCTCGCCGCCAGCTCGTTCAACCTGGCCGTGCGCGTGTAACCCGGGCACACGTTGTTGACGGTGATGTTATCTTTTCCATACTCGTTGGCAAGCGACTTCACCAGGCCGCAAACGGCTGTGCGCACTGCGTTCGACAGGATCAATCCATCGACCGGTTGCTTCACCGCGACCGACGTGATGGTGAGCAATCGTCCCCATCGCTGCTTGCTCATCACCGGCAGCACCTCCCGTGCCAGGTGAACCACGCTCAATAGAGTGAGATCCACGGACACGGCCCAATCGGCCTCCGTGGTTTCGGCGAAACTCTTCGATGGCGGCCCGCCGGCATTGGTCACACAGATATCGATGCGACCGAATCGCTGCATCGTTTCCCCAACCAGACGGCGTACGTCTTCGGGCCGCGTCACATCGGCCGCCAGCGCCAACACGTCCACGCCCGTCTCGCGCCGGATTTCGTCTGCGGCGGATTCGATGGCATCCGCCTTGCGCGAGCACATCGCCAGCTTTACACCTTCACAAGCCAGGGCCCTGGCGACCGCCTTTCCCAATCCCTGGCTCGACGCCGCGACGATTGCGACCTTGTCCTTCAATCCGAGATCCATCACTTGCCTCGCCGCAAATAGTGATCCGTGCCATCCAGCCAGTCCGGGCGAATGGGGCTGAAGATGTCCAGATCGAGCGTGTCCTCGAGCGCCACCGCGCGGTGTGGAACATTCGAGGGGATGTGCAACACCTCACCCTTCCGCACTACCACGGTTTGGCCTTCCAATTCGAACTCGAGCGCACCCTCCATGATGTAAGTGAGCTGCTCGCTCTCGTGGTGATGCTCCGGCACTACGCCACCCTTAGCGATGAAAACCTGCGCCACCATGGCTTTCTCGCCGCTGATCACCTTGCGTTTCAAGGTCGGGTTCATGACTTCCATTCTCACTTCGTCCCAGGAAAATAGCCGCATCCGTCTGCTCCGGTCTGCCATTCTACATGGAGCGGGTTCGCTGCTTGGCAGTGCGCGAATTCTGGGTTGATTGATGGCGCCGAACATCGATCGATAGAGGTAGCGCAGGGACACGCGCCGTTTGCGGGTACCTGCGGCAGTGAGGCAGGCACGTGGGAAAGCCGCGGGTATCCCGCCAGCACCGCGGTATCCCCGCGCTACAGGGATGGGTGTTTCGTTCGGAACAATGTCACCAGTGACAAGACCGCCACCGGAATCTGCGCACTTTTAGTGCATTACCCGCTCCTTCAATACGCGGCCGACATCCTGCGCTAAAATAGAAATCGGACTCCCTCCCAAGAGATTTCCTGCATGATTGTCGACACCGTTCTGGCTAAAGTTTTCGGCACGAAGACTGAGCGCGAAGTCAAAGCGCTCCAGCCGACTATTGCCGCCATCAACGAGCTCGAACCCGGTCTCCGCGACCTCTCCGATATCGATCTCGCCGCCAAAACCATTGAATTCAAAGAGCGCGTCGCCCAGGGCGCGACTGTCGACGACTTGCTCGTCGAGGCATTCGCGGTGGTCCGCGAAGCCGGCCGCCGCTTCCTCAACATGCGTCATTTCGACGTGCAATTGATCGGCGGCATTGTGCTGCATCGCGGCCGCATAGCCGAGATGAAGACCGGTGAAGGAAAGACGCTGGTCGCCACCCTGCCCGTTTATTTAAACGCACTCGAAGGCAAGGGCGTCCACGTGGTCACGGTCAACGACTACCTGGCGCATCGCGATTCCGAGTGGATGGGCCGCATCTACAAGGGCCTCGGCCTGTCGGTAGGCGTGATCGTCCATGACCTCGACGACGAGGAGCGCAAGGAAAACTATAACGCCGACATCACTTACGGCACCAATAACGAATTCGGCTTCGATTACCTGCGCGACAACATGAAGTTCCGCATCGAGGATTGCGTGCAGCGCCCGCACCACTACGCCATCGTCGATGAGGTGGACTCCATCCTGATCGACGAGGCGCGCACGCCGCTCATCATTTCGGGACCGAGCGAGGAATCCACCGACAAGTATTACAAGGTCAACAAGATTATTCCCAAGCTGGTGCGCGGCGAGGTCATCGAAGGCAAAGAGCCCGGCGAGAAATACACCACCGGTGATTTCACCGTCGATGAGAAACATCGCGCGGTCGGCCTCACGGAAGAAGGCGTATTCAAAGTCGAGAAGCTGCTCGGCCTGCCCAATCTCTACGACCCTGCTTGCATCGAATTCAACCACCACGTGCAGCAGGCGCTCAAAGCCCACGTGATCTTTCTTCGCGACAAGGACTACGTGGTCAAGGACGGCCAGGTCATCATCGTCGATGAATTCACGGGCCGCCTGATGCCCGGCCGGCGCTGGTCCGACGGCTTACACCAGGCCGTCGAAGCCAAGGAGAACGTCAAGATCGAGCGGGAAAACCAGACGCTCGCGACGATCACGTTCCAGAATTACTTCCGCCTTTACAAGAAGCTCTCTGGCATGACCGGCACCGCCGAAACCGAAGCCGCCGAGTTTCAGAAAACGTACAACCTCGACGTCACGGTCATCCCCACCAACCGGAAGATGGTCCGTAAGGAATACGACGACATCGTCTACCGGACGGAAGAGGAAAAGTTCCGCAACGCGGCGAAAGAAATTAAGAGCCTCAACGAAAAAGGGCAGCCGGTGCTCGTCGGTACCATCTCAGTCGAAAAATCCGAGCGCCTCTCTGCCTTGCTCAAGCGCACAGGCGTCAAGCACGAGGTGCTCAACGCCAAGAATCACGAGCGCGAAGCTTCGATTGTCGCGCAGGCCGGGCGCAAAGGCGCCGTTACCGTTTCCACCAACATGGCCGGCCGCGGAACCGATATTCTGCTGGGCGGAAATCCCGAGTTCATGGCGAAGGAGATGTTGCGCAAGGCGGGTAAGAATCCCGACATGCTGCAAATCGCCGCAGTAGGGACTGCGGAGCGGGCCGAGTGGGATGCGGCCATTCAAAAATTCAAAGACGAAACGGACTCCGAACGCAAGGAAGTCGTGGAACTCGGCGGCTTGCACATCCTCGGAACCGAGCGGCATGACTCGCGGCGCATTGATAACCAGCTTCGCGGCCGCGCCGGCCGCCAGGGTGACCCCGGCAGCTCGCGCTTTTATCTCTCGCTACAGGACGATCTGCTCCGCATCTTCGGCGGCGAGCGTATGCAGAACCTCATGCTCCGCTTGGGCATGGAAGAGGACGTGCCCATCGAGTCGAAGCTGATTACCAAGCGCATAGCCGCGGCCCAGAAGGCTGTTGAGGTTCAAAATTTCGAATCCCGCAAACATCTACTCGAGTACGACGACGTCATGAATAAGCAGCGCCAGGCCGTTTACGGCATGCGGCGCCAACTGCTTGAAGGCGTGGATCAGAAAGAGCGGGTCATGGAGATGGTGCGCGGCGCGATCGGCAGTTTCATCGACATCCGTTGTCCGCAAGGCGAGCACCCCGATACCTGGGACCTCGAAGGCCTCCGCACTGATGTTCTCAGCCAGTTCGGCCACAAGATCGAACCGAGCGAACTCGCCGGCTTGCAACGAGAGGCGCTCGAAGAAGTCCTCTTCGAGCAGCTTGCCCAAAAATATCAGGCAAAGGAAGACCTGATCGGTGCTGACCTCATGCGGCAGAGTGAGCGCTGGGTCATGCTCAAGGTCATCGACGACCAGTGGAAAGATCACCTGCTCTCGATCGACGCTCTCAAAGAGGGCATCGGTCTCCGCGGCTACGGCCAGAAAGATCCGCTGGTCGAGTATAAGAAGGAATCCTTCACTCTGTTCCAGGACATGATGGACCGCATTGAGGACGAGACGGTCCGTCTGCTTTACTTTCTGCAAATCGCTCAGGAGCCCGGTGAAGCCCGCCGGCCGCAGCTTGGTTTCAACCTCGACGAAGAAGGTTTCGTGGACGATGGCATAGAAGAGGATGACGAGGAAGCCTCCTCAGCCCAAGCCGAGCAGCAGCGCGCGGCTGCACAATCCACCATTCAGGACTTTACGCGCAACATCCAGCGCAAGAAGGAAAAGGAAATGGAGCAGCTGCAGATGGTGGGCGGTGACGGCTCCAACGGCGCCAATAAGCAGGTCATCAAAGGCGACAAAGTCGGCCGCAACGATCCCTGCCCCTGCGGCAGCGGCAAAAAATATAAGAAGTGTCACGGAGCTTAGACCGTTCCGTGACGCATTTCCGCAGACTGCTCCTCGCGCTCGCCGCACTTCTACTGGTTTCACCCGCCTGCCTTCTGCCGGCTCAGAACGTCCAGCACATCAGGATTGCGGGCCGCGATGTCGCTCTATGGAAACCCGCGGGCGCGGCTCCAGCGGCCGGTTATCCGCTGATCGTGTTTTCGCACGGCTTCACGGGATGCAATACGCAATCCGAATTCCTCATGGAAGCGTTCGCACGCGCGGGCTATTTCGTTCTGGCTCCGAATCACGATGACGCCCGATGCGGCACCGCCCGCGGCCATTCCCTCGGTGACTTGCATCCTGAAGAACCTTTCAAGGACGAGACGCAATGGAGCGACCAGACGTACAAAGTACGGCGAGAGGACATCCGTGCCGTGCTCGACGCGGTGTTGCGCGAGAAATCGTTCGAAGGTGTGTCCGTGGACGGAAAGCGCGTTGGCATTGCCGGCCACTCACTCGGCGGTTACACGGCTCTTGGTATGGCGGGCGCCTGGCCGTCGTGGAAGGACGCGCACATCAAGGCCGTGCTGGCTCTTTCGCCGTTTTGCACTCCCTACATCGCCAAGGGCGACCTCGGACATCTGAAACTGCCGGTGATGTACCAGGGCGGCACGCTCGACTTTGGCATCACGCCCACCGTCCGTCGCTTGAGCGGTGCCTACGACCATTCTTCGGCTCCCAAGTACTATGTCGAGTTCAAGGGAGCCGGCCATATGGCGTGGACCAACCTGAACAAGACGTTTCAGGATGTCATCGATTCTTTCAGCGTGGCTTTCTTTGACCGCTGGCTGAAGGGTGCCGTGAATCCGGATCCTCTGGCGCCGTTAACCGGCCAGCCGTGGCCGGATCGTGTCAACTTCGTGAAATTCGAACTGAAATAGATGCGCCACGAGCACCTTATCTACGCGTCGATGTGATTCGCGAACCGCAGGTCGAGCGCCATCTTGTTTTTGGCCGACAGCCGTCCCGACATCTCCTGCATCTCCGCTTTCGGCAGCGGCTTGAATGCGCGCGCGTGTGCCACATTCTGTTCGATGAAGTCGAGCGACGGCATGCCCACTACGGCCAGCGATACCGGCAGTGACAAAGAATAGTACAGCAGCTTCTCTGGCGGCGCCTGGCCCAGCAGCCCTTCCTGGGCAAAGATCTTCATCGCGATCACGCCCATCTTCTTGCGATTCGCCACCGGCAGCGCCACCGTTTCGAAACTGGTCTTCATGGCGGCGTTAATCTCCATGCCGTGCCCCGATTTCATCCCCACCAGCGCCGCATTCAGCGCCATCTGTGTGCAGTTGAAGTCATGCCGGTCGAGCGCCGTCGCGAGCACCGTCGGATCGTTGTGACACGTGATGCCGATGAACCGCGTTACTTTCTCATCGCGCAGCTTGAGCAGCCGGTTCAGGATGCCGTCTTTCGCTTCGATCTGGGCTAAATCCGCTTCATCTTCGAGTGAGTGAATATGGATCAGGTCGATCTGGTCGGTTTGCAGCCGCTTCAGGCTGCCCTCAATCACGCGCGCCGCGTCGTCGCCCTTGCGCGCCTCGATCTTCGTCGCAAGAAAGATGCCGTCCTTCTTGCGCCGTACCGCCATCACCTTACCCACGCGCGTTTCGCTCAACCCGTTGCCGTAGCTGAACGCCGTGTCCATGT
>Ga0335071_10000306_pt1 | contig 56293 bp, 42 predicted proteins | sample Lox_Sample_15_FD_206724 | JGI IMG/M metagenome (GOLD analysis project Ga0335071, IMG submission 206724) | Soil microbial communities from Loxahatchee National Wildlife Refuge, Florida, United States - Lox_Sample_1.5 | ecosystem: Environmental > Terrestrial > Soil > Wetlands | place: USA... | reverse complement strand
TGGTGGAAACATTCGACGCGTGGGAGAGCTGGGACGTGATTCATACCGCGCCCGAGAAGCTGCGCTGGGGCATCTGGGCCTATTCGCATGCCGCGGTCAAGACTCCGCAGGGTTTGAAGTTTCCCGTGGGAACCTACATCTCGTGGGCCAACCAGGGCGAACGTCTGCTGAGCGGGAAGGATGTCGATTTTCTGGCGACGAATATCAACGCGGCGGTTTCCGATGCCCGGCAAACCACCGACGTGATGGGACCAACGCTCGTCTACAATCGCGCTGCGATGCAGGACCAGGCCGAGCATGCATCGCCCGACCGCGAGATCAACGAATGGATCGACGAACAGTTGGGCTCGCTGATCAAGTGGCCGGTCCCGATTCTTTCGTCCACGCGAATGGAGTGGCTGCCGCAGGTCCGCTCCGACTTATTCGTCGTACAAACGCCCGTCGATCTTTCGCAATCGGAACAGGCGGCCGTCGCGAAGATCATCGACGCCGGGCAGCCCGTCGCGTTTGTGGGCAGCGCTGCCGGCGGCCTCGACCCGGGCCTGGCGCAACTTGCCGGCCTGCATGGAGACTTCGCGCCGATGCCGGTCAAAGTTACGCCTTGCCGGGCAACGAGTCGTGCGGCCGAGTTCGCGGCGAACTCCGAGAGTTCCTTTGATTCCTTTTGCTATCCCCAGCGCGTCGCGGCATCGCAACCGGCGCGCGTGGTTTACGAGGTCGACGGAACGCCGGAGCTCACGCTCGATACCACCGGCGGTAAGCGGGTCGCATTCTGGAACCCGCCCGACATGCGCTCCGCCGAAGAGCACCCGCTCTCGTGGATCTGGCAGAACACGGGAACGCCCTACGCGCTCGCCGCGGGCGTGATGAACGACATGCTCAAAAACCGGGCCTGCCTGCACGCCAAACAGATCGACTTGCAGCAAACGGTGAACGTGGGAGCCTGGCGCATCCGCTCCGGGCAGGTCCACATTCTTGCCGCCAACCTGGAAGAGGGCCTGCGCGACGACGCCGATCTGTCGCGCCACACCGTGCTGCAGATTCCGGCAAGCTGGGGCGTAGTGCAATGGAAAGATCTGTGGAGCGGCCGCGCCGCCGGCGGCAACGGCTCTACACTTCTCATCGATCTGCCGCAGGCGTCGTCGGTGCTGCTCGAATCGTCGAAGTAAGGGAACGGCGAGTAGCGTGCCGTTTGTGGATCGAGGAAAGGCCATCTCTGCAGATGGCCATGCACATCCATTTTGCGCATCATCAGGCCAGAGACGCCTCTCGAAACGAAGCGGCTCGGGTCACATAAAAGGGGTCACTTGCTGCCGAATTATAGGCTTGTCCAGCGACAAGCCGACAACCAGGGCGGTCTTTGCGCACGAATTCACCCCGGTTAAGCGAAAAAGGCTGCGCCGGCCACGGCTGTGAACATGGGCACGGGTCGCGGAAGCGACAGGTTCAAAAATCAGACACAGTTGTGCGAGTAATAACAAGCTGGAAAATGGTTGAAAATCATCCAGACGGGCCACCACATCGCAAGGGGCGCTCCTACGATCACCCACAGCCCGCGTATTCGAAAGCGCCAAAGACAGAATGCGAACAGCGCGATCCAGACGACGGCTAACGGGACACTGACTGTAATCATCTCGTGGTAGTCGAGCGGCATTTGGCGGGCCGGAATCATGTGGCCTAGAAATGCCACAAGCAATGACGCGGCGCAGGTGATCCAATATCGCATTTCTTCGCTCAAGGAAACTGGGGCTTTGTGGATAAGTCTACCTTGCGATACCCGCCAGTTGTTACCTACGAATCGCCAACAACTTTGAAAACCGTATGGCTTGCCCTTTTTACCGCGATTTTCGTCGCAAGAGTGTACGCAATAAGCCCCTCGACCGCATTAAGCGTAAATGCCTGCCTAAACGCAAGATTTCAGCCGGAAATGGCCGTCCTGATGGACGCTCACCGGCTTTCCCTTGGTGGCGCGAAAATCGATCTTGAGGCCGAGCAGGCGATCCGTCGCGCGAGCGAGATCGGCCGTGGTGGCGTGTGGCTGAATCTCTCGAACGCGCTGCATCAGCAGCTAAAATGATCCCATCCACGGGAGCGCAAAATGAGCATCATCGGAGAGGGTCTAGAAATTCTCGGTCTCATCGACAAGGCCAAGAACGCCGACATTTACGGGCAGCTTGGCGACTATATTGACAAGATCCGCGCGCAACAGATCGAGAACGACCAGCTTCACACGGAAATACGAGACCTCAAAGAGCGACTCCGCTTCAAGGGCACCATTGAACGTGTCAATGGGCATGTCTTTGTTCAGGGAGACAACGAAGAAGTTTGCCCCCGATGCGCAGAGGTTGATATGAGACCAATACATTTTGTGTCGCTTTTCGTCAAAGAGAACGGCCTTCGAGCGGGATGCCCACAGTGCAAGCTGTATACGCACTACCGCTATCCTGTTGGCCGTGACAATGCCATGCGCAACGACCAATGAGTTACCCCAGGCCCGACTTGCGCCTTCCCTTCATTCATGCTTCCACGAAGATAACTTCATAACAGGAATCCCTTGCACGCTTTCGCCTTCTCATCGGTTTCCTCGGAAGGGCTTACTGATGGGAAGTCGGAAGAGTTTTTTCTGGATAAGCTTGGTGCCGGGAGGGGGGGTCGAACCCCCATGACCACAAGGGCCGGCAGATTTTGAGTCTGCTGCGTCTGCCAGTTCCGCCATCCCGGCTTTGGGTGGGTTCCGCTCTCAAAGTATCGCATAGCGCTTGCTTCGTCCGCCACCGCATGCGCGACGCCGAAAAGCGCGGCCGCGCGGCTAAACAGCTCGGTAAAAAATGGAGATGAGCGCGAAGAAAATGCTGCCTCGAGCCAAAGCCCGGAGGTGGCTATTCGCGATTTACGGCATGAGCCAGAGGATCAGCGGTGACCATGTGGCGTAGCGTATCGACGAATAGGTCTCAACGGCCACTCGTGCCTTGACACTTCCTGCTTCATATGGCTGCACTACCACGACGCTGCCTCTCGTTCAGCCAACGCTCAGCCCTGGCGATCGTTCAACACCAGCGGACTCGCCTTAATCTTTCCTGCGCGCTGCCTCCGCGCAGACCTCGCGCACCGCGTCTACGATCGCCTCGGGTCGTTCCTCTGGAATCATGTGGGAGCTATCGGAGACGATGAGCCACTTACCTCGACTGGAGAGATGCTCCGCCAATTGAATTTGTCCGTCTACCCAGGTTTTGCGCAGGTCAATCCAGTCCTGCGAGGTCAGGGGCAGGCCCCACATGCCTTGGCCGGCGATCAGAACTGCCAGCGGCTTGTCGCCCAATGCTGGCACGCTGGCCAACTCAGCCTCGCTATCGCCGGCAAACTGCTCCTCGACTTCGCTGGTTGTCGCCCGAATGAATTTTGGCTGTATGGCGTGGTACGACCATTCCTGATCGTCGGTTGGCTCGCCCACACCCTCGATATCTTTTCTCGCGAGGAACCGGCTGATGCCAAAGAAATACAGCACGGAGGCATAGGTTCGATCCCTCTGACGGCGCCGGAGATCAGCCTCAGCAGGCGCGAGGATGCTGGCCGGCAACTTCAACTTATTGGGACCGCCCTCCGCCAATACCATCCCCGCCACATCATCCGGATAAAGTTTGCTGTACACGAGAGCGCTGCCTTTGCCGAAGGAATGACCCACAAGAATGTAGGGCGGCTTTTCGCCTGCATTTTCCAGCAGTGCGTGCAACTCCCTGGCAAGTTGTGCAAGCGTTCGAGGCATCGGACCTGGATCGCTCCAGCCGTATCCGGCCCGGTCATAGGAACAAACACGAGTAAACCTGGCTATCCCAGGTCGTACAAGTCGCCACCCTGTCGCGGGCACTCCGAGGCCGGACACAAGGACGACGGTCGGGCTTCCTTGGCCGGTGCAATCGATATTGAGCTTGTAACCGCCAACGTCAACTGACTTTCCAGCCTGGTGGAACCGGCGCGCGTCGGCCCGAGCCTCAATAGCCTGATAGGAAATCCCGATAGCGGCGAGAAGCACAACGATCCCCATCGCGAGCAGTGCGATCCAACGAATTTGTCGGCGCAATTTGATTCCCTTGGTTTGACTTGCGCACGCGGGTTGACTCTCCATGGCGCCCTCGGGACAGCCCGGTGAGCGCATCGCATGGATTGAGAGCGTCCGGGCGCAACTTTGCAGTGTTAAGAAGGATATATCGCGGCGTCTAAGGGCAGGATAAGGGAAAGGTCCAAGGTCGAGGAGCGAGGCGGCCTCACGACCGGCTGCCGGCCTCTGCCGCGCGCTTGCGACCCACCGGTGCAAACAAGTCCCCTCTGTGTGCTGCGTGCAATGCCCCTCGTGCGACAATAAAGACAGCCGCGATGACCACTGCCTCCTCTGCAGTCGTTCCTGAGCCAATCACCGTCACACCGGAATTGCTTGCTGCGCACAGCATCACTGCTGATGAGTATGACCGCATCTTCGCGGCTCTCGGCCGCACGCCCTCGCTCACCGAGCTCGGGATCTACAGCGTGATGTGGAGCGAGCATTGCTCCTACAAATCGTCGCGCGTACATCTCAAGCGGCTGCCGACCAGGAGCGATCGCGTCGTCCAGGGTCCCGGCGAGAATGCCGGCATCATCGATGTAGGCGACGGCTGGGCCTGCGCCTTCAAGATCGAGAGCCATAACCATCCCAGCTACATCGAGCCGCATCAGGGCGCGGCTACCGGCGTCGGCGGCATCCTGCGCGACATCTTCACCATGGGCGCGCGGCCCCTGGCGGTGATGGACTCGCTGCGCTTCGGGCCGATCAGCCCGGCCGACCCAACTTCCACCGCTGCAAACCAAAAGGTAAGAGAGCGCGAGCTTAATCACTCGATCCTCGAAGGCGTGGTCAGCGGCATCGCGGGATACGGCAACTGTTTTGGCGTGCCCAACCTCGGCGGCGAAACCAAGTTCGAGCCCTGCTACTCTGGCAATCCCCTCGTCAACGCCTTCGCGCTCGGCCTCGTGCGCAAAGACGAAATCTTCTACGCGAAAGCCAGCGGCACCGGCAACCCCGTCATTTACGTCGGCGCCAAGACCGGCCGCGACGGCATCCACGGCGCCACCATGGCCAGCGAGGAATTCAAGGAAGGGTCAGAGCAAAAAAGACCCAACGTCCAGGTGGGCGACCCATTCATGGAGAAGCTTCTTCTCGAGGCTTGCCTTGAAGCCATGCAGACCGGCGCCATCGTCGGGATTCAGGATATGGGCGCTGCCGGCCTCACCTGCTCCACCTGCGAGATGGGGGCGCGCGGCGGCGTCGGCCTCGACGTCGAGCTCGACCGCGTCCCCCAGCGCGAAACCGGCATGAGCGCCTACGAGATCATGCTCTCCGAGAGCCAGGAGCGCATGTTGCTGGTGGCAGAAAAGGGCAGAGAAGACGAAGTGCTGCGCGTCTTCGCCAAGTGGGGCCTCGACGCTGTCATCGTCGGCACCGTCGAGCCCGAGCCGCGCCTGCGCATCCGTCATCATGGCGTGTTGGTCGCCGACATTCCCAACCAATCCCTCACCGACGATGCTCCGCTCTACCATCGTCCCGTTGGCGTATGGAAGGCCCCCGTCCCGCTCGACCCGCCGGATGAAGTCACTGCCGAGTTGTCGCGCCCGCGCGACTTTACCGCCGATCTGAAGCGCCTCCTTTCGAGTTCCAACGTCTGCTCCAAACGCTGGGTCCACGAGCAGTACGATTCCATGGTGCAGACCAATACGGTCATCGGTCCCGGCGGCGAAGCCGGAGTGATGAGGATTAAAGGAACCGGGGCGCAGGGACCAGGGACCAGGGTTCAGGGATCAGAAAAATCCGAACGCGGCCTCGCCATGGCCCTCGACGGCAACGGCCGCTGGTGCTATCTCGATCCCGAACTTGGAGCCAGGCACGCCGTTGCCGAATCTGCCCGCAAGGTCGCAATGACCGGCGCACTGCCCGTCGCCGCCACCAATTGCCTCAACTTCGGCAATCCGGAAAAGCCCGAGATCATGGCGCAGCTTTCCGCCGCCATTGACGGCATAGCCGAAGCCTGCACTGCCCTGGGCACTCCCATCACCGGCGGAAACGTATCCTTATATAACGAGACCAGGGGCGTAGGCATCTATCCCACGCCGGTGCTTGGCATCGTCGGCATTCTCGACGACGTCACCAGGGCGGTACCCGCCCATTTTCAGCGCGCCGGCGACGCCATCGTGCTGCTCTGGCCCGTGCCTCGTGGCCGGCAGCCGGATCCCACTCTCAAGGTTCCGCTCGATCCGCCGCCCATCAGCCAGTATCCGCTTCCCGCCTTCGAGCGCGAACCGCGCGCCCGTGAAGAGGCCGATGCTCCCGATGATGTGGCAGAGGCAAACCCGACCGCCTTCGGCTCTTCGGAATTTGCCAAGGCCGTCCTCGGCAGCCTTTGGGGCACTCCGCCCGCGCTCGATCTCGATGCCGAAGCCGATCTGCACACATTGCTGCAGGCTCTCGCCGCGCGCAAGCTCATTCGCTCCGCGCGCGACATCTCCGATGGCGGAATCGCCGTCGCCCTCGCGCAGGCCGCATTCCCGCTCATGATCGGCGCCGCCGTTGAACAGGACGAGTCGCTGCTCGCGCATCCGCTCTTCGGCCTCTTCGCCGAACCGGCCTCCACGGTCATCCTCTCAACTGCCCACGAGAACGTCTCGCACATCGAAAAACTGGCCGGCGAATACAACTTCCTGGCTGCGCGCATCGGAACCACGGGCGGAAGGAAGCTCCAGATCGACGTCGATCGCGAACCGTTCATCGACGCCCCACTCGAAGAACTCAAGACCATCTGGTCCTCCGCCCTTGAATCCGCACTCTACAACGAGGCTCTTGCATGAGGCCACGTCACTCCTGCGGCGGGGCCGCGTCGGGCCGTGCGCGCAGCACTCTCGGCATCACGGAACGCCTCTACCAGGGCATCCCCGGCATCGCCGATGGGTCGGCAGCTCTTCGCGCGAATCCAGGCAGCTGTCATCCAGAGCGAAGATCGGCGGTTTCGCCGAGCGGAGCCGAAAGACGCGCATCTGTTTTCCCTCGTCACTTCGAGCTTGCCGCCTCCGGCGACAAATTGCACGAAGAATGCGGCGTCGTTGCCATCCACAACCATCCCCACGCCGCCCACCAGGCCTATCTCGGTCTTTACGCTCTGCAGCACCGCGGGCAGGAATCGGCCGGCATCGCCACCGCCGACGGCCAGCATCTGGCCAACATCAAGGGCATGGGCCTCGTCTCTGAAATCTTCACCGACGATGTGCTCGCCAAGCTGCCCGGGCATATGGCCATCGGCCACACGCGCTACTCCACCACCGGCGACTCGGCGCTGCTCAATGCGCAGCCCATTCGCGTCGAATCCACCCGTGGCCTTATCGCCCTCGCCCACAACGGCAACCTCGTCAACCTCGGCAACCTGCGCGAGCGCCTCGAGCGCGACGGCGCCTACTTCCAGACCACCTCCGACTCCGAAGTCATCGTCCAGCTTATCGCTCACTCGCCTGCCGCCACGCTTGTCGACGCCATCGCTGACTCGCTCTCGCAGCTCGACGGCGCATTTTCCATCGTCATGGCCACGCGCGACCGCATCTTCGCCGCGCGCGACCCTCGCGGTTTCCGTCCGCTCTCCATGGGCCGCATGAAGAATCCCAGCGGGGGCGCCGACACCATCGTCTTCGCCAGCGAGTCCTGCGCCTTCGATCTGCTTCGCGCCGAATTTCTTCGCGATGTTCTTCCCGGCGAGCTGGTCATGGTCTCTGAAGACGGCGTCACCAGCCGCCAGTTCGCCTCCGGCGTGGCGCAATCGAGCTGCATCTTCGAGCATGTCTACTTCGCGCGCCCCGACTCGCGCATCTTCGGCCGCTGGGTGCAGGAGTCACGCGACCAGATGGGCCGCCAGCTGGCTCGCGAATCCGGCGTTGCCGCCGACGTCGTCGTCCCTGTGCCCGACTCCGGCGTTACCGCCGCGCTCGGCTACGCTGAGGAGGCCGGCATTCCCTTCCGCCTCGGCCTCATCCGCAATCACTACGTGGGCCGTACCTTCATCGAGCCCGAGCAGCGCGTGCGCGACTTCGGCGTGCGCCTCAAGCTCAACCCGGTGCACAATCTTCTCGCCGGCCGGCGCGTCATCCTCATCGACGACTCCATTATTCGCGGAACGACAAGCCGGAAGATCGTGCGCATGGTGCGCGGCGCCGGCGCCACCGAAGTTCACCTGCGCATCAGCTGCCCGCCCACCATCTCGCCCTGCTTCTACGGCGTCGACACGCCCTCCAAGCGCGACCTGATTGCGGCGAACAACTCCGTCGAGGAGATTCGCCGCTACATCGAAGCCGATTCGCTGGCCTACTTGTCGCTCGAGGGATTGCTGCAGTCGGTTCAGGACGAAGAGAAAAATCAGGGGAGCAGCGAGAAAAAAGTGGGCTATTGCACCGCCTGCTACACCGGCAACTACCCCACCCAGTGGGTCGACGTCGAAGATATCCTTCCGGCCGCGGCAAACGTCTAGCATTTTCGCCGCTAACCAGCACGAACTGGGCGCCCCACATTTAGATAGTGCGACAAGCTAAACAAAATGAGCTCTGTGGAAGTTGTGCTCAGATTTTTTGCTACTTCTGTGCTTCACCGTCTGCGGCGTCATGCAGCTTGCGATAGGCCGGCCTGGCGCATAACCGCGGTGGCGACCCGGGATGATCTTGAGACAATGGATGGTTCAGATGGACAGCAAGGTCATAAACAAGCTCATCCGTTCCGAGATATGGCCAATCCTGCGCGAGCACGGATTCAGCGTATTCGACGCGCGAAGTGCATTCGCGTACATGGGCCCGTTTATCAATGTGGTCAGCTTTCAGTCGTTCAATTCGTATCTGGCTGGAGGGCTGGGCTGCACAACATTCTCTTTCACTCCCAGATTGGGAGTGTATGTTATCGGAAGCCCTAGACAGGACCGCGTGAAGCGTGACAAGAATGGACGGCTGCGGCCATTCGAATATGAATGCGCGCTTCGGAGCGAACTCAGGAAGCGCACGCCGGTCGATGGATTTGCCCGAGATGACGTTTTCTACATCGATCCTGACGGTAGGACCACCGCGCAGTGCTTCCAAGAACTCAAATATTTGTGCACTGAAGTTGCGCCCTGTTGGTTCAGAACCAACAATGACCTGGAATACCTTCTATCCAGAATGCGAAGCGCGGAAGAACCCAATTCCGCACCGTTCCTCGATGCCGCGGGCCGTCCAGGCTCATACAACTGGGATGTTCTGCGGAGCGTACTGCTGTTGGTCAAGCACCGGCAAACACCGAATGCGCAATCCGCGAGCGCATCCCTCGACTCGATAGAGCGGGCAATCGGAAACATCCTCGACTTCTCGACTATTCAGAGTGGCAGGCGAGGAGAAGAACAATACGCAATTGAAATACGGGAATTGTGGGAGCAGCTAAGAGAGCGTTCTGCTCCTGCTCACAGCAAGGATGTGGCAACAGCCCATGGCTGCCTTGACGATCCTGCGTGGGCCACCAGCCGATCGGAGGGCTTCATTGCGGTCGGCACCCGGAATACTCCAGATGAAGCCTCAGCCCGAAAGCAGCTCTGGCCGGTATTGAGGAGCGTCGGTTTCTCGGAGTTTACAGACCGACTTGCGCACAGAGTCTCTGCAAATCTAGTCGAGACAGTTGAGTTCTTGCCGGTTGATTCCGTAGAGCGGAAAGCATGGAACCTCCCAGATCACCTCTTCAGAATCGGTGTTGGAATTCATTGGCCAGCACTGGCAGAGGACGGATTGCTGCGAAAGAACAAAGGCGGGCAACCGAGGCCTACTGTGAATGAATGCCACATCTCTAATTGGCTCGTTTCTGAATCCGCAGCTCGCAACGAAGCGAGAACGGCATTCGAATCGATGGATACTGCCGCTGCCGAACTGGCGGGACCTGGTCTCGCATGGCTTAATCTACTGCGCAACTGCGAATCGGCTCTCACGCTGCTTCGGCGGAGAGACTGGGACCTCTTCTGGAGCTATCCAATGATGAGGGGCTATGGCGCTAGCACGTCCAGCCGACGATCTGTTTACATCGCGTATCTCAACCTCTTGCTTGGGAAAAAGCTCGAATTTGAAGAGCACATCCGTCTTGCGGAGGATGCGTTTCGCAGTTCGCATCCGGAGCACCTTCATCCTCGATATGAAGCATGGATGGACCAGGTCAAATCGCGGCTTGCCCAACTCGGAGGCCAGCCGATTGCGGACGCCAAATCGTAGCCGTACGCCTGCGCGGGAGAACAAACCAGTGAAATCTCTCGGCAGAATTTGTGCTAATTTGTGCTACAGCCTCACACTTCTCGGCAGAACTCCAAGTTCAAAAAGATGAGCGCACTGGAAATCTCGGCAAGACTTTTGTGCTAGTTCTGTGCTTCACCGTCAGGGCTGCGAACTCATTGCCTGACAAGAGGTAACTGACTGGTACCATCGTGGAATGGAGCGCATCGTCCTTTCCAGCCCGCCTGGAATGACAATCGAATACGAGGCCAAAAACGAAGCGGAGTTTGGCCCCTGCCCCGACTGTGGCGAGATGACCAAGCGAGTTTGGGGTTGGGTCTATCGGCACGATGCTGCCATTGCTGCGTACTTCGTCGAATGGACTCCTCGGCATCCGCAGCAGGACGCAATGTTCGACCTGATAATTGGAGGGTGGGGTGAAGGCTCCGGACCGAAGGATCGGAAGGCTATCTCGGTTGGCTACCGAGTCGTACAGACAGGACCATCGTTCATGGTTCAAGACGCAAATGCTAGGAAGGTCGGATCGAGCCCTCTTGTATCGGAAGCCATGGACCGAAAAGACGTGATAGGGCACCCAATTGCCGAGTGCGTCTTTGCAATTTGTGATGCAATTTATGTCGGCGATTCTCGCATTGCCGCACTTAGGCCATGACTACCCGACACCGGAGTACTATCTGAATACGCCCGGGAGAAATTGTGCTAAATTGTGCTGGTCAAAGCGCGAGAAGAATCAGCGCTAACCTGTGCTCCCGCTTCTCGGCCACCTGAGCGGGCAGCGGCACGAATGAATCCGGCTACGCCGTCTCCCGCGCCAATTCCGCGCCGGCCGCCGCCTTCCGTCGCGCCAGGCTGCGCATCAGCACCGCCATCAGCGCCGCCGCCGCGAGCGCCGGCACTACCAGCCACCGCAATCCCATCCAGTAGCTTCCCGTGATGTCCTTCATCCGGCCCATCCAGTACGGCCCTACGAATCCGCTGAACAGCGCAATGCTGTTTTGCGCGGCAAAGCCGGCAGCGGCGGCGCGCCCCGCCAGAAACTCCGTCGGCACCGCAACCGCCGGCCCCAGGGTCGCGCAAAATGCCATCAGCGAACAGGTGAGCCCCGCCACCACCAGCCACGCCGGATGAGCGTAGCTGGCCACAAAGTATCCCGCACCCATCACGCAACACAGCACGATGCAATGCAGGCCGCGATCGCCCGTCCGGTCAGAGCTTGCGCCGGCGAACAGCATCGCCGCCGCGCCCGCAATCCCCATCGCTGCCGTCAGAAATCCCACCTGGCTCACGTTCCACCCGGTCGCCGCCTCCAGAATCGCCGGTCCCGAAAACTGATACGCATAGATGCATGTGAGCGCGAAGAAGAAAAACAGTCCCACCATCCAGACCTTTGGCTCCAGCAGCGCGCGCAACACGCCCGCTTCGTGCCCCAAGTGCGCCTTGGCTCCGTCCGCTTGAAGTTGGCGAGCCAGCCACTCCCTCTCCTGCCTGGTCAGCCACGCGGCATCCGCCGGCCCATCCGGCAACAGGCGCAGAATCACCAACCCAAAGACGATCGGCGGAATACCTTCCGCCAGAAACAGCCACTGCCAGCCCGTCAGCCCAAGAGTTCCGTTCAATCCCATCAGCAAGCCCGCCAGCGAGCCCATCACCACTGTGCTCAGGGGCAGCGCAATATAGAACCGGCTCACGGCGCGCGCCCGCACGCGCGAAGGAAACCACAGCGTCAGATAGTACACAATGCCTGGAAAGAAACCGGCCTCCGCGATCCCCAGCAGCAGCCGCAACAGGTAGAACTCCCACGGCGTGCGGACAAACATCATGGCCGTCGCCAGCACGCCCCACGTCATCATGATGCGCGCCAGCCAGCGCCGCGCGCCAAAGCGCAGCAGCAGCAGATTCGACGGCACCTCGCACAACGCGTAGCCGATAAAGAACAGCCCCGCTCCCAGGCCGTACACCGTCGCGCTGAAGCGCAAATCGTCGTTCATGCGCAGCGAAGCGAAACTGATATTGATGCGATCGATATATGCCAGCGCGTAACCGATTGAGATCAGCGGCAACAACCGCAGCGCAGCCTTGCGCTGCGCACTCGACCCGGTCGCCTCATCGCCCGCAGCAGTGGGCAAGCCCCCTGAGAGATTCCCGCCGTGATCGGTCCCAGACTCTTGCAAGGGAAACCTCCTGAGCTGCTTCGCGGGGAGCCGGTGCTAGAAGACTATCATCGCGCGCGCTTCCGGCGCCCAGTTGCCGCGCGCCGTTTCGTTACACGACGATTCAACCGCGGATAAGCCGGCAAAAAATGGTCGAATCTTGCCATTGCGCACCATCCGCACCTCGACTATAGGTAGAACAACACCAAAGCACGATTCGGGCTAAAGCGGTTCCGGGATTGCCATATCCAGGAAGCAGCGAACTCAGGTCGCCGCGACCACAAAGCGGGGCGACCCTCGCAAGATGCTGCATCGGGTGTGCCAGTTTCGGAACCGCTCAAAATCCACCAGTGCGCGGCCCCCCGCGTCTGAGATTCGCATCTCCGGCGTGTCTCCGCCCACTACGGGACTACACTCTTGAATTTCATCCATGCGTCTTCGGCCAGGCCAGCCGGGCTTGAGCTTTGCAGCAATCCCTCTTCGTCATCCACCGGAAGAATCAACCTCAGTTTCTTGCGGCCTGTGATCCTGTCCACTTTGGTGGTCGGCACTTCATTCCCCATCCCGCACCTCCATTCTCAAAGCGCATCGCTTCCCAGAGAGCAGGCCGCTGTTTCGCAGAATTTTGCGAACATGGCCGGCGTAGTCACGCACTTCAACTACACCAACACCGTGTACGGCTCACACTTTCCGCAGTTGGTGCAGGCCCTCAAAAACCTGGGAGTGCATCATATCCGCGACGGCTACTTCGATCCCAACCAGTACCCTCAGCTCATTCAGGAGCACCAGCAGCTACAGGCCGCCGGCATCCGCACCACGTACGTCATGCCCTACGCCCCGTCGATCGCGATGAGTTCTGTCGAACAGCTCGCATCGGAGACAGGAGATATGGACGCGATCGAGGGCCCCAACGAGTGCGACGTCCTGGGTCAATGCGGCGGCGGCGGCACCGTCGGCATCCTCGATGCGGTCGCCTGGCTTCCAGCTCTCCAGACCGCCGCGCAGGATCTGAATGTGCCGCTGGTCGCGCCCGCGTTCACGCTGTGGGGTTCCGCAGCGGTTGCTGGCGATCTCGATGCGTGGGTCAACCTCAACAGCCTTCACCTCTACTTTGGCGGACGCAATCCCGGCAGCAGCGGCTGGGGAAGCTTCGATGCCCAGGGCAACAGCTACGGCAGCTTCAATTTCTGGCTCGATCAGAGCGCCATTGATGCACCGGGCAAACCTTCAGAGATCGGCGAGACAGGCTATATTTCCTTTCCATCCACCACCACTCCCTATACCGTGCCCGAGAGCGTGACGGCTTCCTATATTCCGCGAACCATGCTGCTCGCCTTCAAGCACGGCTGCGACAAAACCTTCTTCTACCAGCTCATCGACGACCCCACCTCTCCGCAGGGATACGGTCTGCTGCACGCCGATCTAACCCCGAAGGCCGGCTTCACCGCGTTTGAAAATCTGCTTTCGCTGCTGTCCGATTCCGGCGGATCGAATTTCACGCCCGGCTCGCTGTCCTATCGAATCCTCGGCGGCGACTCCAACGTCAATCACCTGCTTCTTCAGAAGAGCGACGGCTCCTACTGGCTCGTGCTCTGGCTCGAAGAACCCAGTTGGGATCCTGCCAAGGTCGTGCCCATCGCCGTGAAGCCGGAAAACATCGGTGTCCAGCTGGCCAGCGGCTACGCGGCCAACACTGACTTCCAGTTCGACGCGGCCGGCAATGTCACGCCGTTCCATCAGCCCATGATCGGCAACATCGCCCCGCTCACCGTCACTGACCAGGTCTCGATCGTCCGCATCGTCCCGCAATAAACGCAATGCCGGCGAGAAGAACTCTCTCCCGCCGGCGTTTTTCTACTGTCTCTCGTCCCTCAGTCCCTGGCCCTGGTCCTTAATCACTGCCCTTCTCCGTCGTCAGCTCCGAACTCCAGCTTCCATCTTCCGTCCCCAGCGTGAACACAATCTGGTCCGCCGTAGCTTTTCCCCGGTAAACCAGCTTGTACGTCGCTCCCTGATAATTGGTTGTCACCCAGAAGCTCACCGTGTCGCCGTCGAGCTTCCCGTCGTGAATCTCCGCGGGATTCGTCGGCAGTCCTTCCACCGTCCCCGTCACTTCGCCTGCCGCACTCGTCAAATGAATCACCAGCGGCACGCTGGTGCCGTTGTAATCGAATGCTCCCTTCCACGTTCCCGTCACATCCATCGCGACCGGCGCAGCCGCAGGCCCCTCATCCGCGCTCTTCTCCGCAGTCATCTGCGCGTTCCAGCTGCCGTCGTCGGTGCCGAACGTAAAAGCGATCTCGCCGCCCGCATCGGCAACCTTCCCCTTGAAAACCAGCCTGTACGTCTGGCCCTCATAATCGGTCTCCACGCTGAAGGTGACCCCATCGTCGCCGGCCTTTCCGTCGTGGATCTCTGCCGGCGTCGTCGGCAGACCCTCCACCGATCCCGTCACCGCGCCGTTTGCCTCGGTCAGATGAAACACCAGCGGCACATTCGTGCCTTCAAAATCGAAGCTCCCCTTCCACGTCCCTGTAGCGTCTGCCGCATACACCGCCGGCATCACCGCCAGAAACACCGCCAGCCCCGCCAGCCTTACCTGGTTCCTCATGCAGATTCCTCCGAAACAAGAAACGAGTCTACCATTCTCCCGCTGTCTCGTCCTGATCGCCTCGTCACCTTGTTACCCGTTCCTCATCCCTGTACCTCTTGTCACAGGACGTTCACACTCTCGCTGTGATAGCATCCGTTTTTCGAGTCGGCGCAGGCGGAAAACCCCCGTTTTTTCCCGCCCCATCGCCGCGAGACGTGCATGGACGAGGAAGACGGCAAATCCGGAGCCCGATTCCGGCAACTTGGCCGCTCGAACGCCATTCCCGGCGTCCCCTCTCAATCCCTGCCCCGCTCAAAGTTCACAACCAGCCGCCTTCATCTACTCGCTACAGGCTACCGGCCGCTCACCGCCGGTCGTCAATCAAGGAGCTACAGAAATGAAAACCTACCAGGGAAGTGAGATCAGAAATGTCGCTGTAATCGGGCATGCACAAAGCGGCAAAACCACGCTCATCGCCGCTCTGCTGCATGCCGCCAAAATGACCCCCACGCAGGGGCGCGTCGCCGATGGCTCCGCCGCCACCGCCTACGACGAAGAAGAGGTCGCCCGCGGACTCACCATGCAGAACGCTGTCGCCTTCGCCGAGTGGCAGGGCGTCAAAGTCAACCTTGTCGACACGCCCGGCTTCCACATGTTCTCCCACGAAGCGCGCGCCGCACTCTTTCCCGTCGAATCCGCCATCGTCCTTGTCAATGCCCAGAACGGCGTCGAGCCCGTCACGGAGCGCGTGTGGCGCTTCGCTGAAGAAGCCAATGTCCCCCGCATCGTCGTCATCAATCAAATGGACCACCCCAAGGCCGGCGGAGGCGGCGGCCTGAGCGCCCTCATCGACGACCTGCACGAGCGCTGGGGCCGCAACTGTGTTCCCGTCCAGTTGCCCATCTCCGACGCCAACGGCTTCCACGGCGTCGTCGATCTCGTCACCATGCAGGCCTATACCTACACGGCCGGCGGCGATGGCCGCGGCAAGGTTTCCGCCGAGATTCCCGCCGCGCTCGCGGCCGACGCCAAGGCCCGTCACGAAGCTCTCGTTGAGCTCGTCGCCGAAGGCAAAGACGAATTGATGGAAGAGTTCTTCGAGAAAGGAACCATCCCCGAAGATCACCTGATCGCCGCGCTCCACGAAGCCATTCGCGAAGACCGCATCTTCCCCGTGCTCTTTTCCAGCGGCCACCAGAACATGGCGCTCGATCATCTGCTCGATTTCGTCAAGGACTACGCGCCCGCTCCCACTGAGCGCGCTCCCCTCGCCGGCCAGGCCGAAACCACGCGCAATGTTGCCGACAGCGAGCCTGTCGCCGCCGTGGTCTTCAAGACCATGTCCGACCCCTTCGCCGGCCGCATCAGCTTCTTCAAAGTCGTCAGCGGCGTCCTCAAGAACGACGCTTCTCTCGAGAACTACACCCGGCGCGGCTCTGAAAAGTTCTCGCACCTGAGCGTCATGCAGGGCCGTAAAGCCGTCGAAGTGCCCGAGCTCCACGCCGGCGACATCGGCGCCGTGGCCAAGCTGCGCGATACCCTAACCGGCGACACTCTCGGCCAGAAGGGCTCGGAGATCCAGTTCACGCTGCCGCCACTGCCCATACCCGCCATGACCTACGCCATCGAGCCCAAGTCGCGCGCCGACGAAGACAAGCTCGCGCCCGCCATCCACAAATTGATGGAAGAGGATCTCCTCATCCGCTTCTTCCGCGATCCGCAAACCAACGAGTTCCTCATCGCCGGCGCCGGCCAGCCCCACATCGAGGCCATCGTCAGCCGCCTCAAAAAGCGCTACCACGCCGAAGTCACGCTCAAGGCGCCCAAGGTTCCGTATCTGGAAACCATTCGCGCCAAAGGCGAGGCGCACGGCCGCCACAAGAAGCAGTCGGGCGGCCACGGCCAGTTCGGCGACTGCAAGATCCGGATGGAGCCCCAGCCTCGTGGCGGCGGTTTCGAGTTCGCCAGCGAGATCTTCGGCGGAGCCATCCCCAAGAACTTTATCCCCGCCATCGAAAAGGGCATTGTCGAGTCGGCCCAGCGCGGCTTTCTCGCCGGCTATCCCGTCGTCGACTTCAAGGTGATCGTCTACGACGGCAGCTACCACGACGTCGACTCCAACGAGCTCTCGTTCAAGACCGCCGGCCGCATCGCCTTCAGGAAAGCCATGGAGGTTTGTAAGCCTGCGCTGCTCGAGCCCATCATGAAGGTCGAAATCGAGGCTCCCGAAGAGTTCGCCGGCGCCATCATGGGTGACCTCAGCGGACGCCGCGGCCGCCCGCAGGGCATGGAGAGCAGAGGCAAGGTCTCCGTCGTCAACGCCGAAGTCCCCATGGCCGAGATGCTGACCTACGGCACGCAGCTCACCAGCATGACGCAGGGCAAAGGCAGCTACCGCATGGAGATGGATCACTACGACTTCGTGCCGCAAATCGTCGCCGAAAAGATCCTCGCCAACGCCAAACGGCCGATTGAGGAAGAGGAAGAATAACCGCTCACGCGCAAACCAAAACTCCTGGGTGCCCCACGTCTCGATATTGAGACGTGGGATACCGAGATCTTTGCAGCCGGGTGGGTCCGCACAGACCTTATGCCCCAGCTCAACCGCCATGTCGTCCTGCTCACGCTCGTCGCCACCCTCGGCGGCCTTCTCTTCGGCTACGACACCGCCGTCATCAACGGCGCCGTCAACAGCCTGAAAGTCTACTTCATCGATCCGCGATTCACCGATCTGGCCAACCCCGCCCAGGCCAACGCCGCCAGTTCCCTGCTCGGTTTTGTGGTCTCCAGCGCTCTCATCGGCTGCATCGTCGGCTCACTGGCCGGCGGCTGGGTCAGCACCCATATCGGCCGCAAGCGCGGCTTGATGATCGCCGGCCTGCTCTTCCTCGTCTCCGCCCTTGGCGCCTCCGCGCCGGAATTTCCGTTTGCTCCCATCGGCCATGGCGGGCCTGGATTCATGGCGAGCTTTGTGGTTTACCGCATCCTCGGCGGCATCGGCGTCGGCCTGGCTTCCATGTTGTCTCCCATGTACATTGCTGAAATCGCGCCTCCCAAAGCCCGCGGCAACCTGGTCGCTTGGAATCAGTTCGCCATCATCTTCGGCATGCTGATCATCTTCTTCGTCAACTTTGCAATCTCCAAAGCCGGCGCCGGCGATCTCTGGCTCAACTCCATCGGCTGGCGTTATATGTTCCTCTCCGGAGCCGTTCCCGCCGCCCTCTTCCTGCTCCTGCTCTTCCTGGTTCCTGAAACCCCGCGTTACCTCATGCTGCGCGGCAATGAGTCCGGCGCCCGCGCCGTGCTCGCCAGGCTCGTGCCGCGCGAAGACGCCGAGAAGGAGATCTCCGAGATCCGCGCCTCGCTCCGCCAGCATCATTCTGCAAAATTGTTTTCCTTCGGAGCGTTCGTCGTCTTCGTCGGGATCATGCTGGCCGTTCTCCAGCAATTCGTCGGCGTCAACGTCGTGTTCTATTACGCAACCGACATCTTCGAAGGCATGGGGATGACCACCAACGCCTCGCTCTTCCAGACCATCATTGTCGGTGCGGTCAACCTCGTCTTCACCATTGTCGCCATCCTCAGCGTCGATCCCTTCGGGCGGCGTCCGCTGCAGATCATCGGAGCTCTGGTCATGGCCGTGAGCATGATCGCCCTCGGCACCGAGTGCTGGCTCGGCGGCAAAGGCGTCGCTGCCCTGCTCTGCATGCTGGCTTATGCGGCCGGCTTTGCCGTCTCCTGGGGACCGGTTACCTGGGTCCTTTTGAGCGAGATCTTTCCCAATCAGATCCGTGGTAAAGCCATGGCTCTTGCCGTCGCTGCGATGTGGGTCGCCAACTACATCGTCAGCTGGACCTTCCCCATCCTCGACAAGAATCCCTACCTCGTCGCGCACTTCAGGCACGGCTTCGCTTATTGGATCTACGGCGTGATGTGCATTCTCGCTGCCGTGTTTGTGGCAAGAATCGTCCCCGAAACCAAGGGCCACTCTCTCGAGCAAATGGAAGACGTCTGGCTGGCGCGCCGATAATCGGCCCATCGCGGGCTCCCGGCTTATCGGGCTGTGCCCCGTCCATCGTGGCCTGACCGCGATGAGTGGGTATCGTAGTCTGGTTGTGCCCCGTTCATCGCGGCTCTATCGCGATGAGCGGGTATTGCAGCCGATAGCGATGTAGGCGCCACGCGCGGCCCGGGCAGGCAGGGGATGTCGGTTGCCTCCTGACCTGGAGCGCATATTCTTGCCTTCGGTGGACGACCCTGAGAATCGCGCGCCGAAATCCGGTGGTGTATGGCATCATTCTATCGATCGACTGTTGCGGAGTTCCTCGCAAGGTCAGAGTCGGAACTGCTTGCGGAACTGTCGATTGCCTACGCTAATCGCGGTTACACGAGGCAATACACGGAGCAGACTCTGACATGGAAGAGGGACCTTCACTCACTTTGGGCAGCGTTGTCGACATGCGTAACGGCTGAGTCCCGCGCGAACGAATGGGGAATTCTCCTCGAGTTCTCCATCCCCCGCAAAGAGATGCGGATCGACGCCGTACTGCTGATCCGCGACCAAATCGTCATCATCGAAGCTAAATCTGGGTCCGACTTCCTTCAAGCTGAGCGGCAGGTCCAAGAATACGCGTTGCTGCTCCACTACTTCCATAAAGCGTCAGACAATCGCAAAATCATCCCCGTCGTTGTTTCGCCCGAGGCGAGAGAGCCAAACATAAATGCACTCAGTCAATACGAAATGTTTCCCCAGCTTGCGACTTATTGGGTGAGAAACGTGGTTCTCACGCCGTGGGATTCCCTTCCCATTGTCCTGGGTTCAGCTGGGGAAAACGAACGGGAGCAGTTCGATATCCAATCCTGGGACACTAGCCCATACAATCCTGTCCCCAGCATCATTGAAGCCGCGATCGCGTTGAGGAGCGGATTGTCGATTCGGGAGATCGCGCACTCCGAAGCTTCGGAGCATGAAATCAATGAGGTCCGACAGAGGATTCAGTCCTTCGTTGATCAAGCCCGCTCTGAAAGCCAGCACGCCATTTGCTTCCTGACAGGCGTGCCAGGGTCGGGAAAGACACTCGTCGGTCTCAGCTTGGCGCACTCGCATCAAAACCAGGCAAACGCGATTCACTTCATGAGTGGGAACGGTCCGCTCGTAAAGGTCCTGCAATACCTCTTTACTCAAGAGAGTAGAAGACGCGGAGCGAATGCGACGAACGCACGCATCGAAGCGAGAACTCTCTTGGAAAACGTCCACGTTTTCGCTCGCTATCATATGGAGGACAACCCCGAGAGTCCCGCGAACCACGCGATCATCTTTGATGAGGCTCAACGCGCATGGAATCGCGTCCAGAACATGAAGAAGTTCAAACGCGACTATTCCGAGCCCGAGATGCTCTTGGGAATTATGGAGCGCCACCCGGATTGGGCGGCCGTGATTGCCCTTGTCGGCGGCGGGCAAGAAATCAACGATGGCGAAGCGGGCCTGGAGGAGTGGGGAAGGGCGCTCGCAAGAAGCAATAGGAACTGGCTAATCTACGCTTCGCCCGAGGTCCTGGAAGGGGGGCAGTCCACCGCCGGACATCGTCTCTTCGACGAAAACGTCCAACGTTTGACTGTACATACTGACTCAGCACTTCACCTTCGAACATCGAATCGAAGCATCCGAGCTGAAAAGCTGGCGACGTGGGTGAACTTGGTTCTCGAAGGGGACTCTCAAGGTGCCGCAAGCTTGGGCATAACCGAAAGATTCCCGATCTTTCTCTCCCGAGACTTGACAGAGACGCGCTCAAGGCTGAAGCAACAAGGGATTGGGCTGACCCGATACGGACTCGTCGGTTCGTCGGGTGCGGCGCGCCTGCGTGCAGAGGGATTGGAGCCCAATTCCAGCTTCCATGCAGATTATCCTTGGGAACACTGGTACTTGGCGGAGAGGCACGATCTAAGGTCAAGCTGTCAATGCGAAGTCTTCGCCACCGAGTTCGAGATCCAAGGTCTGGAACTCGATTGGATTGGGCTTTGTTGGGGCGGCGACTTCATTTGGGACAAGGCGCAAGGCTGGCAGTTGCGGACACTTCGACCGGGACCTGCAAATCGCTGGATTTCAATCAAGAACCAGGACAGGCGCACATTTAGGAAGAACGCCTACAGAGTCCTGCTCACGCGAGCGCGCCAAGGTATGATGATTTTCGTGCCAAAGGGCGATCTATCCGATCCTACAAATAGCCCAGACGAATTCGATTCGACGGCCGAGTTTCTCCTCCAGTGCGGGGCTACACCATTTCCAGCCCTTCCGACCCCACCTCGGACGACCTCCTAATCCCCCCCACATCACTGCCCTATCCCACCGCCGCAGTGCTATCCTTTCCCGTCATCACAATCAGATCAGGAGAATGACGTGAAAACAGCCATCATCCTTACCATCGGGCTCTCGGCGCTTCTCGCCGGCTGCGGAAACCAGAGCAGTCAAAACTCCGGCATCGTGATTCCGCCCAAATGGCAGGGCGCTCCCTACCACATCGCCTTTGGTCCAGCTCCCGCCAAGCCCGGCCCTGCAGGATTCGCTATTCCGCCTATCACCTTCACCGCCAATCCCGATATGCTCGAGACGCGCGCCGACCTCGTCGTCGAGTTCGACACATCGAGCCTGAAGAAGGACTACGCCATTCCCAACCGCATGATCATGGCGCCGACCGACATCAAAGGCGCGCAGGGCTCGCTCCCGCAGGACTACGTTGACCTGGCAAGCAAGGAACTGGCCAGGATGCTTGCCTCCGACTGCCTGAAGGGAAAGATCAAGATCTCTGTCGCACTGACCAAGTCCTCGATCCAGTTGACCGCAACCGAAGACGAGATCAACTCGCATCGTCTCTCTGACTGGCTGCCCCTGACCATCGACTTCAAGAACCCCCATGGCAAGTGCTAGTCGAGCGGTCGCTGATCCGCGGACATCTGGCTCTGAGCTCTCGATCCCCGCGCTTCGCGCTTCCCAGGGAGCGCGCGGCCCGATTGGCTTAGAGCCTGCTTCAAAATGGCATCAATCTTGGGAAAAGTAGAGCCCTCAGCGGCTAAAGCCGCTTTTTTTCGAGGCGTTTTGCGGCACGGCTGAAGCCGTGCCCTTTCAAGCCCATGTTTGAAACACGCTGCTCCCGGCGGGCTGACGGGATCGGGGCGGGTCATCGACCGGCAGCCAGGATGAGCCCCCGCAGGCTAACCCCTTTGGAATCAAAGACTCAGAGTAAAGTAAATCACCCAAGCTGCTGAAAGCAGGCTGGTTAGCCCCAACAGGGGGGTGGGGGGGTATCGGTATCAAATAGTTAACAGCGGGCCACGGCTCGGGCCGAAAATGGCCGGGAGACTTCAGCGAAAACTATCGGTTCGCCGCAGAGCGCAGTACGCCAGGATGTGGCTTGACTTTGAGCAGCAGCACTTGCTGAGCCCGATCGGTATCCTGCGCGTGAACGGGACTGGTCACCACGAAAGGGCTTCCCCAGGCCAGCGCAACCACCACCGCAATCAGGCACATGACGAGACCAAAAAGAATGTCGTGTCTCAAAGACCGCATAGCGACAGGTACTCCAAAAACAAGTTGGATGGGACCGCCGCGCGCTGCGTTGCCCGCACGCCGCAATCGGATGAACTAATTCGCCCGGCCTTAACACGCCTGGCGAATCGAAGCTTACTGGGTCGAGGAACGGAAACTTACCTGCCAGAATAGACGCACAAGTCCCGTCAACAGCTCATGCAACCAAACCCTGGTTTGTGCGTCGATGGGCTTGCGCCGGCCGTGGCGCTGCACTCGATGATGAACGTTTTCAGCTTCGCAGGCGCTTGGCCAGCGCCCACTTCAGCTCGTCAATTCCCTCGCCCGTCACCGCCGAGACGGCGTGAAACTCGAGCTTCCTGCGCTTGGCGTGCGCCGCCAGCTTCTTCAGCTTTTCGGGATTGGCAACGTCGATCTTCGTCGCCACCACGATCATCGGTTTTTCGGCCAGCGGATGCTCTTCCCCATCCGAAAAATTGGCCAGCTCGTTGTTGATCACCTTGAAGTCTTCCACCGGATCAGATCTTCCCGATGCATCCGACACATCCACAAGGTGCGCCAACACGCGCGTGCGCTCGATGTGCCGCAGGAACTGCGTTCCCAAACCCGATCCCAAATGCGCGCCTTCGATCAGCCCAGGCATATCGGCCACAACAAATGACTCCTGCTCCGGCTCCTCGCCGACAGTCACCACGCCGAGATTCGGTTCGAGCGTCGTGAAGGGATAATCGGCAATCTTCGGCCGCGCCGCCGAGATGCGCGAGATCAGCGTCGACTTGCCCGCGTTGGGATATCCGACCAGCCCGACATCGGCCAGCAGCTTCAGTTCCAGCCGGTACGAGTGCTCCTCGCCCGACCTTCCCATCTCGTGCTCGCGCGGAGCCTGGTGCGTGCTCGTCGCGAAGTGCTGGTTGCCGCGCCCGCCGCGACCGCCCTTCGCGATCACGATGCGCTCGTCCGGCTCCTTGAAGTCGTGCACCAGCTCGCCGGTCTCGCCGTCGTAGAGCGATGTGCCCACCGGAACCTGCAGCGTGATCGAACGTCCGTCCTGCCCGGTGCAGTTCGAGCCCATTCCGTGCTCGCCCCGCTGCGCCTTGTGTTCGGGGTTGTAGCGGAAGTGGATCAGCGTGTTGTGCCGCTGCGTCGACTCCATGTACACGTCGCCGCCGCGTCCTCCGTCGCCGCCCGACGGGCCGCCGCGGGGCACGAACTTCTCACGCCGGAACGCCATGCAGCCGTTGCCGCCATCGCCCGCCTTTACGCGAATTTTGGCTTCGTCAATGAACATGTCTCGGTTGGCCGGTGGGTCTGTCCTTCCCTTGGCAGCAGCTCACGGTCGCCGCATGAACTGCGCGGCCGTCTCCTCAGTCTATCGAACGGTGTGGCTTGGACAATCTAGTACTTTGAAAAGAACATCCCTCAGGGGCTGAAGCCCCGAATAAATTTGGGGCATTTACGGCCCGGCGAAAGCGGCGCCCTTTCAAACCCTTCAAGGTGAGCCGTCGGGGATCGCGGCCGCTCAAGAAAATCTCTCGATTGTGATGCAGGCTACTTTTCTCCGGCCGGGTTGAGGCATAGAATCGCTGGTAACTTCTTCTGCGATCCGCTTGGGGCGGCAAATCGCTAGAACGGTTGCATAAATGGCCAGGGCCGATGAACGGAACCTCCCTCAGGGGGCTAAAGCCCTCATGTTTATGCCGCTTTCGCGGCACGACTCAAGTCGTGCCCTTTCAAAGCTCGATTTAGGCAACCAGTTCTGACCGCAGCACCGCACCCGCCATCAGAGCGGAGGCCGCTTTTGTTTGCCTTTTCTCCCAGCATCTGCTTTGGCAGCGCTGGCGATGACAGGTTCAAGGCTCAACCGAATTCATTGGCTCGTCCTGGCGGCGCTGTGCCTTTGCTGGTCGACGGTCGAGGCCATCGCGCAACCTGACCCAATCATCCCCTCTTCTCCCCACTCCGTTCAGGTTCAATCTCCAACATCGGGTTCGCTCGCCGGCCGCATCACCGATCTGCACTCGGCTCCGCTTGCCAACACATCGGTGCTGCTCCGCAACCAGGCCACCGGCGCTCAGCTGCGCGCGATCACTGTCAGGAACGGCGGCTTCCGCTTTCCGTCTCTCCCGGTCGGCGAGTACACACTCGAAGTGGACGAGCCTCGACTTGGCCACGGCCGGCTCGAAGGCATTGTCGTCACGGGCGGCGTTGAATCGCGACTTCAGGCTGCGATCGAGCTTGCGCCTCCACCTTTGCCGACGCCGGCTCCGCCGGAGCGGCCTCTAGCTCTGGCCGCGCCCCCGCCGAATCTTCAACCCGAGGCTCCGGCGAAACGGTCCATCGTTTCCGATTTCACTCCACCCGTGCCTCAACCCGAAAGTGCGCCGGACTCCCAGCTCATGGCTGCCGCCATCCATCCGCAGTCGTGGCATGTTCCTTCGCGTCCGATGCGAGTGCCCGACACGCAATCCGATTCCGCTCTCGTGGCAGAGGTCACAGCGCCCGCTCCGCCTGCTGCATCGCCCACAGTGCGTGGACCCGAAATCGCTGACAGCACCGTATCCACACGACACACCCGGCCCGAAACCACTTCCGCGATCGTCGAGCCACTCCTCACACTCGCTGCCCCGCACAGTCTTTCACTCTCGCCGCGCATCGATACCCGGCTCCTCGCGGCCTCGGCTGCAACCGGCGCAGTGCGCGCTGCGGCCCTCAAAAATCCCGCTCACCTTGGCCCGATTGTGAAGGCTTCGCAAGCCCCCGATCCGGTCGCACCCGCAGTCGAAACGAACCTGACTGCCGCACAACTGGAGACGCTGCCTGTCAGCGGCCGCCGCTGGCAGCAGTTCCTGCTGGATACGCCGGGCGCGGCTGCATCAACCGACTCGGTGCAACCATCTTTCCGCGCGTCGAGTATCGAATCCGCCGGCATCACAATCGACGGCGTCAGCGCGCGTTCTGCCTTCGGCCTTGCTCCCAACCTGAACCCTCCCTCCGATCCGTCGGGAAACGAAGCGGGCCGCCTTAATTCCGTCAGCAGATCCTGGCCCGCGGGCCGCGGCCTGGGCATCAGCGAAGCCGCGATCCGCGAGGTCACGGCAACTGCGGGAAACGCCGAAGCTAAAAGCATGCGCTCGGCAGGTGGATCGGCAGAGGTTCACACACAACACGGAACCGACGCCCTCCACGGCCAGGGATTTCTGTTCGACCGCCAGAACTCGTGGGGTGCGCGCAATCCCTTCACGCAATGGGTGCAAAACCTCGGGTCTGCCGGCATGCCCGAATTCACTCCCGTGGCCTTCACTCCTCCCGACCGTGAGCTGGTGTTCGGCCTTGGCGCGGGCAACCGCATCCGGCGCGATAAGCTCTTCTGGTTTGGCGCGCTCGATGGCTACCGGCGCAACGATCCCGGTGTGGCCTCTGCAAAGAATGCCGGCGAGTTCTTCAATCTTCCCGAGCCCACCAGCTCCGCGATCACGCTGCTGAGCGCGCAGCTTGGCGAAAGCCAGAACCAGGCTTACGGCGACTTTCTCGGCCTTCCCTCTTCCGGTTATCAGCCTGCGGGGCTGGAGGAGTTGGCCGCGCTGCTCGGGCCTGCGCCGCGGACTGCCGCGCAGTGGCTCGGATTCGGGCGCATCGACTGGCAGATGACCGAGAGGCAACGCCTGACGCTCGAAGGGACGAACGCCAGTTGGAACTCGCCCGGCGGAGGCTTCTCGCGTGTCTCGGAAGGCTACGGCAACCGCAGCTTCGGCTCCAGCCAGTCAAGCCAGGATTCGCTTATCGCTCGGTGGGAAGCCTATCTCACACCGAATCTGCTCGCCGTGACTCAAGCCTCGGCAGGGCACGAGATTCTCAGCGCGCATCCTGAAACGCCATCGGCCTTCGAGCGGGCATTTCTCAACGGCAATTTCTGGGGCCAGCTGCCGCAAATCGTCGTCGATTCGCGCTACGGTTTCACGATCGGCAATCCTTCACGGTTTGGGCAGGGCAGTTATCCCGATGAGAAGCTCCTTCATGCCCAGGAATTCCTGTCCTGGGTGCACGGCAAAATTCTGATCAGGTCCGGCTTTGCACTCGACCACAACGCGGACCGAACCAGCCTTCTACGCAACCAGACCGGCACTTATGTCTACTCCAAGGTGCAGAACTTTATCTCTGACGCATTGTCGTTCGAGAAATTCGGCATCGCCGATGCGCTCGATGCGCAGAATCCGCATAATTGCGACGTCACCGGCAAACCCTGGTATGCCTCTGACGGCACACTGATGGGCCTGGGAGCCATGCCCTGTTACTCCCACTACTCGCAGACCATGGGTCCCAGCGAGTGGCATCTCAGCACAAACGACTGGGCCGGCTACACCTCTGCACAATGGCAGGCGAGAGACTTCGCTGTCGTTTCCGCGGGGCTCCGCTGGGAACTCGAGCAAATGCCACCCCCGATTGCCTGGCTCGCCAACCCAGACCTTCCATCCGCCGGCAAGATGCCGTCGCCCGCCGGCAACTGGGGCCCGCGTGTCAGCCTTGCTCTTGGTAAGGCGCGCACCCGTTGGCCCGTGCTACGCATCGGTTATGGCCTCTACTTCGCGCGCGCCGATAACGCCATGCTAGAGACCGCGCTGACCGAAACCGGATCACTCAAAGGCGACCTGAACTTCTTTATGCGGCCACAGGACGACTGCCAGCACTGCGCCGGCGGCGCGCCGCCGTTCCCTTACGTCTTCGCCGGAGAACCTTCAAGTGTCGTCAAACCCGGGGTTGTTGAGTTTGCAGCGGGTTTCCACGTTCCCGAAGTTCACCAGGCCGTGGCCGCCATCGAGCAGACTCTGCCGGGCCGCGTGCAGATTACGGTCGCCGGTCTGTTCAGCCTCGGCCGCCGCCTCCCTGTCTTCATCGACACCAATATTGATCCCGCTGTGAATCCCGGTACGATCACCGCAGCCAATTCCGGCATCACTTACGCCGTCGAAGATGCCTCCGGCCGCGGCCCAATCAAAGCCGCTAGAATCACAGTTCCCCTTTTCGGTTCCTGGCCCTCCGCGGATTGCCCGGCCGGCTCGCAGTTGAACCTCGCCGGTGAGTGCGGCAGGCTCAACCCGAATTACCAGCAAGTCACGCAAATTACCAGCCGCGCAAATTCGACCTACGAAGCCGCCATGTTGAAGATCGTGCGCGAAGACCGGCGCGGCTTGAGCCTGCGAGCTCATTACACTTATGCGCACGCCATGGACTGGAATCCCGGCCAGTTCCCTCTCAATCCCGTGACCGATTTCAGAGAGGAATACGGTACAAGCAACCTCGACGTGCGGCACACCGCAGCTTTGATGGCCACCTTCGAACCGCCCTGGAGGTTCCATAGCTCAGCCGGCCGCATAGCCAATGACTGGATGCTCTCGGGCATCGGGCTATTCCGCAGCGGATTGCCCTACACCATGCGCGTCTCCGGCTCCATCCCCACCGAAATCTATCCCAACGAAACCATCGTCGGCCTCGCACCGGGAATGAACGGTTCAGGCGGAGACAATCGCGTCTATGGCCTGGGCAGCAACGGGATCTACTACGATATCGGCCGTAACACATTCCGCTATCCGAATACGTGGAAGGCGGACTTGCGCCTTGCGCGGCGATTCAATCTCGGCGAGATGCGCCAATTGGAACTGCTTGCGGAAAGTTTCAACCTGTTCAACCACCAGAACGTCACCGAACTCGAAACCACCGGCTACTCCATCGAGAATGGCTCGCCGGGCGAATTGCCCACTCTCAATTTCCTCACCGGTCTCAAGCCCAACACCGAGGCATTCGGCCAACCGCTGAACATCAACGCGACGGATTTCTACCGTGAGCGGCAAATCCAGCTCGGTATGCGCCTGCGCTTTTAGGGCCCAATTGCATAGCTCCCTTGTTCCCCGCTCTTTGGAAACCGCGCTTCCACCAGCTTCAACGCTTCTTCCTGTGTAGCTACTGTTCCCTCCAACTGGGCATCTTCGGCGGCGCGCAGCATCTCGCGGAATCCCGCGCCGGGCTTGTATCCCGCCGCAATCAGCTCCCGGCCCGTGATCAGCGGCCGAGGCCGAACTGCCTCTTCCGTCATCGTCGTCAAACGCTCGCGCACATAGTTCCAATGATCGAGAAATCCGCTCCCAGCCAGGCAATCCATGCGATGCAGCGCCAGGTGCTGGTCAAACTGCTCCAGCCTGAAGAAACGCTTCAGCGTCGATTCCTTCATGCGCTGCACGTCCATGAACCGCATGTGATTTTCGATGAGAGCCACAATCTGCCGCGTCTCGTCATTCGAGAACCGGAAGCGCCGGCAAATCTCTGCGCCCATCGCGACACCGACCTCCGCGTGCCGGTCGAACCGGATGCGATCTGCGGCTCGCCGGAACGTCGGCGGCTTTCCTACGTCGTGCAGCAGCGCGCCCCATGCAAGAGTCATCGGGCATCCCGACTCCAGCTGGTCGAGCAGCATCAGGGTGTGGACCCAGACGTCTCCTTCGGGATGGTACTGCGGCGGCTGCTCCACTCCCTTCATCCGCGCAATCTCCGGCAGCACTTGTTCCAGCAACCCCGTTTCATCGAGCAACTCGAAGGCGCGGCGCGCATGCCCCTCCGTCAACATCTTCGTCAACTCATCGCGTACGCGCTCCTGGCTCACCGCTTGAATCAGCGGCGCCAGAGCTCGAATGGCGTGCATCGTCTCCGGCTCAATCGCAAAACTAAACCGCGCGGCAAACCGCACCGCGCGCAGCATGCGCAGGCGGTCCTCTTCGAAACGCCGTTCCGGGCGGCCTATCGCACGGATTACGCCGGCGTCGAGATCGGCGAGCCCACCGACGTAATCAATCACCGCCGCGCGGAGGACCTTCGGCTCGCGCAGACTCAACTCCAAAACGCTGCTTCCCCTCAGTGGATCCAGAAGCAGGCCGTTGATCGTAAAATCCCTGCGCTGCACATCCTCTTCCGCAGTCTTTGTATACCGCACTCCGTCAGGATGTCGCCCGTCGGAGTAGGCCAGGTCCGAACGGAACGTCGCGACCTCGGTGACGAATCCGGCATCATCCGATTCCGGGGCGACCAGCACCACGCCAAAATGCGCGCCCACAGCAAAGGTCCGCGGGAACATCTCCAGCACCACGTCAGGGGTTGCGCTGGTCGCCACGTCGTAGTCGGCAGGCTCGCGCCGCAGCAGCAAGTCGCGCACGCACCCGCCAGCAAGATAGGCCTCGTAGCGTTGGGCGCTCAGCGACTCGAGAATTCGCAGAGCTGCTTCGAATTGGAGCAACGTGGACATGAAAATCTTCGCTTTTCTCAACAAAAATCAGCTATTAGGATGTCCAACGATGCGCTTCCGGTGCGCCTCGAAATACACGTTGCAACCCGAAAAGATAATGGTGTTTGAGTTCTTAATGAGGACTTCGTCGCCTGGAACGAAGAATTCGCCGCCCATATCTCGCAATGGCTTATGTTTCAGCACGATCTTCTTCACCGAGGATGCGCTGATTCCAAGCTGCCTGAAATCAACCTGTGAATCTGCAGCGCCTCCCCCGGAGTAATCATCATGAAACTGTCCTGCGGTAATTTCCGAAATGCCTATACTCGGGCGACTGACGATTAGATCCTGCCATCGCAGGGTTTCGGGGGTGTAATCGATCTCAGTTCCAATCAGGCGGTCAGCCTGCTTTTGGTCCCAACAGGTTATCGTTCTCGTGGGAATAATCCGCGACACCACCCACTTGCCTTGAATCTCCGCGGGAATCTCTTGTGCGCCTGCGCTTGCGGGCAGCACCGTCAAGAGTAGCGTTAAGCATCGAAGGTTTCGCGTCATTTGGCTCGATTATCGCTCATAAACTAACCTAAACAGCTCGTGTTACGCCGGTAAACTGGAGGCATGGGCTCCGGTCTCATCCTCGGCATCGAAACCTCGTGCGACGAGACCGCCGCTGCCGTGGTTGAGCGCGGGGAACGCACTCTTTCGTCCGTTGTGGCCTCGCAAATCGCAACCCATGCACGCTACGGCGGGGTGGTCCCGGAGCTGGCCAGTCGCGAGCATCTTCGCGCCATCGTCCCCGTTGTCAACGCGGCCCTGGAAAAGGCCGGTATCACACTGGCCGATCTCGACGCCATCGCAGTCACCTATGGCCCCGGGCTTGCCGGAGCGCTCCTGGTCGGCATCACCTACGCCAAAGCTCTGGCTTTCGCCAACCAGCTTCCGCTCGTTGCGGTGAATCATCTCGAAGGCCACATCCACGCGGTGCTTCTCAACGAGCGCGAATCAGCCTCAGACCGGGACCGTCGCAGCACTGAATCTGCCCTGGCCCTTGTCGTCTCCGGCGGTCACACGCACCTTTTTCACGCGCAACCCGCGGGCGGCACCTGGCACTATACCCTCGTGGGCCGCACTGTCGACGATGCTGCGGGCGAGGCCTTCGATAAAGTCGCCAAGCTCCTCGGCCTCGGCTACCCGGGCGGTCCGTGGATCGATGCGCTCGCCCGATTTGGCAATCCGCACGCAGTGCCTTTCTCTTTCGCGCAAGTTAAAACCAAGGTGCATCTCGGCGGCAAACCGGCCCGCACGAAAGCCGCCAAGTCCGCACCCATTGCACGCCTCGACCCGCATCTTCTTTTTTCGTTTTCAGGAATCAAAACTGCCGTGCTCCGCTACGTTGAGCTGCACGGCATGCGCGCCGAATCGAAGGCACGGGTAGACCGGGTGTTGGCCGACTTTTGTCCCCCTCAGAGCCGTGAAGAGGCTCTGGCCCTCTGCCCGCAAGCCACCCTCGATCTGATCGCGAGCTTTCAGCATGCCGTGATCGGCGACCTGATAAAGAAGACCTTCGCCGCCGCGGAGGCTCTCGGCGCGCGTCGCATACTGATCACCGGCGGGGTGGCCGCAAACCGCGAACTGCGCGAGCGCTTCACGGTCGAGGGCGCGGCGCACGGCGTAGCTGTCCTGTTCCCGACGCTTGCGCTCTCCACCGACAACGCGGCCATGATTGCCGCCGCCGCCTGGCCGCGCTTCCTCGCGCACGAATTCGCGCTCGCCGACCTCTCCGCGGATCCCTCTCTCGCTTTAACCTGATCTCTCTGCCCTGGCTCGACGCGCTGCAAGAAGTCCGGCAGCTTCCGCCGGGCCTTCATCGCTCCCTTGCTCCCTGCCTTACACCCACCGCCGCATGATCAGGCTGGCGTTGATGCCGCCAAAGCCGAATGAGTTCGACAACGCGACATCGAAGCTGTGAGCGATCGCCTTGTTCGGCACATAGTCGAGCCGGCACTCGGGATCGGGATTCTCCAGATTGATCGTCGGCGGAATCTGCTGATTCACCAGCGCCAGAACCGTGATGCCGGCCTCCAGCCCGCCCGCACCCCCCAGCAGATGGCCCGTAACTGACTTCGTTCCGCTGACCTTGAGCCGATGACTCAGCGCGTGCTCACCAAAGACCCCTTCAATGGCCTGCGACTCGTTGACGTCGGCTTGCGTCGAGGTTGCGTGGGCATTGATGTAACCAACTTCTTCCGGCTGGATTCCCGCATCCTTCAGAGCTGCCCGCATGCTTCGTTGCGCGCCCGCGCCCTCTGCCGCTACCGCCGTCATGTGATATGCGTCGGCGCTCATACCATAGCCGATCACTTCGGCCAGAATCTTGGCGCCGCGCGCCTTGGCGAATTCCAGTTCCTCGAGAATCAGGATGCCCGCGCCTTCTCCGATGACGAATCCGTCGCGGTCTTTGTCAAAGGGCCGGCTGGCGTGAGTTGGGTCATCGTTGCGCGTGGAGAGCGCCCGCATAGCGGCAAATCCCCCCACCGACATCGAAGTGACCGCGGCCTCTGCGCCGCCGGCGATCATTACGTCGGCGTCCCCGTGCAAGATCATGCGCACCGAATCGCCAATGGAATTGGCGCTAGTGGCGCATGCTGTTGCGGTGGCAGAAATCGGCCCCCGCGCTCCGTAGCGAATACTGATCTGCCCAGCAGCCATGTTCACAATGGCGGCGGGAATGAAGAAGGGCGACATCTTCCGCGGGCCGCCCTGCAGCAGGTTGGAGTGCTCGCGCTCGATGATCTCGAAGCCACCGATGCCCGACCCGATAAACACACCTACGCGGTCGCGGTTCTCGTCATTGATCTCGAGGCCCGACTGCGCCAGCGCTTCCTGCGTCGCGGCAAACGCATAGTGGATGAAGCGCCCCATCTTGCGCGCTTCCTTCTTGTCGACAAACTGAAGGGGATCGAAGTTTTTGACCTCGGCAGCAAAGGTCACCGGGAAACCTGTAGCATCGAAGCCCTGGATCGGCGCCATTCCGCTCGCGCCGGCCAGCAGTTGCTTCCACACCTCGGGAGTGGTGTTACCCACTCCGCACAAAAGCCCCAGACCGGTGACTACGACTCTTCGCGTCGTTACCTGATTCAAGATCCTACTTGCCGCCTTTCGCGTTCTTCTCGATGTAGTCGATGGCGTCCTTCACCGTCTTGATCTTCTCGGCATCTTCGTCGGGAATCTCCATATCGAACGCCTCTTCGAACTGCATCACGAGCTCGACCACATCGAGCGAATCCGCGCCCAGGTCTTCCTGAAAGCTGGCGCCGGGGGTCACCTCGGCCTCGTCCACCTGCAACTGCTCGACGATGATCTGCTTCACCTTTTCTTCAACGGCCATGCGTTCATCTCCTCAATGCTGTTAAGAATCTCGGTTCATTCTCCGGGGGCTTGAAAACAACACCTCGCCACCCGCTCCGCGAACCTACCATACCGGTCCGCGGTGGGCTGTGACAACCACCGCGCCAAAAAAGATGCGCATGGCCCCGAACCATCAAGTCTACCGGGAGGGCCGAGGGGTGTAAAGGCGCGCAGGGACAGTGAATAGCCTGCGAAGAGCGGCTCTGATTTATCGTCGGATCGGCTCCCGGCGGACCCTTCACACCTGCAGCACGATCTTTCCCGGCTTGTGCGGCGCACCCGCCAGCATCTGGTGGGCGGCGCGAGCCTGTGCCAGGGGAAGAACCGAACCAGTCCGCGCGGAGAGAATTCCCTCTTCGAAGAGCTTCGAAAGGATCCGCAGCCGTTCGGTCGTGACCTCGGCGTAGAAGAAGATCGACTGGATGCCAGGCCGCTTCGGCAGAGACTGGGAAACGATCGAAACCAGCTTGCCGCCGGGTTTGATGGCGCCGGCACATCGCTCAACCGTGCTTCCACCAACGGTATCCAAGACGGCATCGACCTCCGGAAGCGTCACCGCGCTGCTGGAATCGACGATGACCTGTGCACCCAACCCGCGAAGATATTCATCGTCTGCGGGCCGGGCCACCGCCACAACGTGAACACCGGCGTGCAGTGCCAATTGCACCGCGTATGCTCCAACATTTCCGGCAGCTCCGGTGATGATCACGGTGTCACCCTGCTTCGCCCCGGCATACTCGAAAAGCATCTGATGCGCCGTCGTCGCAATCACCGGAACCGATGCAGCACCGAGATGGCTTAGATTCTTTGGCTTTGGCGCGATCATCCCGGCTGCCGCTACTGCATACTCGCCCTGTGCGCCACAAAATTGCGGGTTCGTGACACCGTAGACTTCGACGCCGAGCCTGAACCCGTCCACAGCCGGTCCAATCGCCTCAACAAAACCCGCCAGGTCTGAACCGAGCCAAAGGCGGCTGCGGGCTCACTTTGCTTCGGCCTTCACGGATGATCGCGTCCCACGGACCGACACCAGCAGCGGCCGCGCGCACCAGCAGCTCGCCTTCACGGGGGGACGGAATCGGCACATCGTCGATTACGACGACTTCCGGCGGCCCGAAGCGATGGATGCGAACTGCTTTCACGGGTGGCAAAAGAGAATCAATGTGGGTGCTGCGATGCGAATGAACCTGTGCTATCGGGTCTTCGAGAATGGAGGCATTGCCACGCCGATGTTTTTTACGTGGCGCTCCCGATCCGCTCCAGACCACCGACCTTGGGAGCGCCGTTTGCGACGTTGTGCACGCTTCATGCGGCGAATCTCCCTGAACGTCCCGTAGGTGAAGATGGCGAACCATCCGATCGCGATGGTTGCCCCTACCCACAGGCTCGCAAACGTCAGTTCGGCCGCGGCCGAGGGAGTGTTGACATCGGGCTGCAAGAAAAGCACCTGTCCCCTTACCTAGATGCCGACATTTCAGCACACGAAAGCTGGGGCGCCCTGAGGAAGTTGTGGAAATTCCCCTTCCCTGGCAGGCAGATGTGATTCATGCGGTTACGGATGCTGCTCTGGGTCGCAGTTCGTCACCAGCCCGTCCTCGATCGTGACGGAAAGACGGAATTGATTGCCGCGGCGCGGGCCGTAGTTCCAAATGGCGCCATGGCCGGGCGCAGGCGACAAGACGATGCTCGCTGGCGGACCAAGCGAATCGAGTAGCTGTTTTTCTGTTTGTCCCTGCCACACTTCCCTGCGCGAAATGCGGCGCGCGATCTCCAGGCTGTTGTATCTGGATACGAGCCGGGCGAGCCGAGCCTGGCGGAGGGCCCAGACCCTCTCCCACACGGCAGCGACTGAAAGCAGAGCGAGAAATGCCCCGAGGAGCGATGCGATGAGGATCAAGTTCCCTTGCCTTTTTCTGAACTTGCTGACCCGGAGGTTTCCGACGGAACGTGAAGTGGACTCACCGGGCCCGCACGCCACCGGTACCTTTTCTCTGCTCGGGCAGTCAAAAGTGTGCTTACCGTGGACTATATCGGTTGCGCGGCACTGATGCATGAAGAAATTCATGATTCTGTGGAAATCTCAGTAAACTAAACTACTACTCGTTGCATCTAAAGCGCACACTTGTGCCGTCTGATTCTTGCGCCGGGCGTTCGGCCTGCGCCACAGCGGTCGGTCCTCTGGGGGCACCTGGCGGCGCGAGGTTTCCCGCGGATCTTTTCGCAGCGATGGCGCGCCGCAGAGACTTCCATGACAACCCTAAAACTAAGCACGAAATACCCACCCCCTGGCGTATATTTGGCGAAGGAGTCTCCCGATGTTGGGCACATCCATCGCGTTGGCGCTGGCCATGGTTGTCATCCTTTTTATCGGCCTCTGGGTGGGCCACCGCCAGGGTCGCGCCGCCGTTCAATCTCAGCTCGATGAAGCAAGAAATGAGCTGAGAGATCTGAGACCAAAGGCGGAGGAGCTGGCGGCGACCCGGCAGCAACTGAAGAATGAAGAAGCGAAATACGCGCAGATGAAGGCCGACCTTGACGCGGCTTTCAAATCCGCGGCCGCAGATGCCCTCCGAGCCAATACCCAGTCATTCCTCACCCTTGCCAAACAGGAACTGGGCGGACAAACGCTGGAAGCAAAGAACTCGCTCGACGCCAGGGAACTCGCTATCAGGAACCTTGTAGACCCGCTGGACAAGGCGCTGAAAAGCCTTGATGAGCAGACGCGAGCCATGGAGAAGGAGCGCTCAGGCGCATACGGAGAGTTGAAGGGACTAGTGGAAGGTCTAAACAAGACAATCCCGGAGTCGCTCAATTCGCTGCGCAGCGAAACCTCGCAATTGGTCACTGCACTGCGCGCGCCCAAAACCCGGGGCAACTGGGGCGAGCTTCAACTCAAGCGGTGCGTCGAGTACGCCGGAATGGTCGAGTACTGCTCGTTTTCTCAACAAGTGTCGACGCGGGGCGATGACGACCGGCTGTTGCGCCCCGACATGACAATTCGCCTGCCCAATGGCCGCGAGATCGTGGTCGATGCCAAGACGCCTCTTGACGCGTTCCTCGACGCCAGTGGAAGCGCTGACCCGGCGACGCAGAAACTGCGTTTTGAGGCTCACGCGCAACGACTGAGAGTTCATCTCAAGGAGCTTTGCGGCAAGGCCTACTGGAGACAGTTCGAAAAAGCGCCGGACTTCGTCGTCTGCTTCCTTCCCAGCGAAGCCCTGTTTAGCGCCGCGCTCGAAGCCGATCCGTCACTGATTGAGTTTGGCGCTCAAAACCACGTGGTCATGGCCACGCCCACCACGCTCATCGCCCTGTTGCGAGCCGTCGAATTCGGCTGGCAGCAAATGGACATTACCAAGAGTGCGAAGGCAATTCATGAATTGGGCCGCCGTATCTACGACAAACTCGTCGTCGCGCAGAGTCACGTAACTCGCCTCGGAAATGCGCTCAATTCGACCGTGGACACATACAACAAGTTCCTGGGATCGATCGAAGGCAAACAGGGCGGCAGCGTGTTCTTTCTCGGCCGCCAGCTTGGCGATCTTGTGCACGCAGATCAGGAAATCCAGGAAGTGCCGAAGCTCCATGCCGAGGTTCGCGAACTGGAATCGGCCGAATGGATCCAACCTTCTCTCGCCATCGGTCCGCCTCATGAAAATGGCAGCGCCGTCGCGGCCGAAGAAGTCGATTCGGCCAAGACAGAAATCTGAAACTGCCCCGAACAGGGCCGGCCATCGCCAGCTGTCACTCCTGAGCCGGGTCCAAATTACTGGGTCGGCGGCGCCGGCGCGGCATCTTTTACCCGCTTCAGCGTGAGTTCCACCCCTGGCGAATTGCCTGTCTCCGGCTTCGTCGCCATCTTGATCTCGTCGCCGTTCACCGTGCACTCGTGGTGGATAGTCATCCCGTTGAACGACACGTCGAAGGTGAACTTGTCGCCATCGATCTTGCCATTGCTGATGTCCATGGCATCGCCCATCGGCCCCCGCACCGAACCGGTCAGGCTGGTCCCATCCTGCCGGAACGTAAACGTCAGCTGCATGTCTCCGCCGCCCGTCCCCTGGGCCGTTCCGGTCCACGTTCCGCTAATGTCCGCAGCCATCGCCACGGAGGCACACAGCATCAGCGCCAGCCCTGCACAAAAACCAAGCAATCTGTTCATCGCATCCCCTCAATCCCTGGCCCCTGTAACTCCGCATACGCATCGCGCATACGTCTCCACGTGGTATCCAAATCTTCCGGCAACACGCGCGTTTCGCTGACCGTGGTCATGAAGCTGGTATCGCCCGTCCAGCGGGGCATGGCGTGCATGTGCAAGTGGCCGGCCACTCCTGCGCCGGCGGCATGGCCGATGTTCAATCCGAAGTTGAACCCGTGCGGCGAATACACGCGCTCCAGTGCCCGCTCTGTCATTTGCGCCAGGTCCATCAACTCGTGAGCTGCTTCAGAGGACTGCGCCGCAAGACGATCGAGATGCGCGTAAGGCATGACCATCACGTGACCTGAGGTGTACGGATACGCGTTCAGACAGACAAAGCAGTCCTTTCCGCGCCACACCAGCCCACCGGCTTCTTCGGCCTTGCCGCGATCCATCCCGGTCGCGATGGCATGATCGATGGAGGCGATGAGATTGCAGAAGACGCACCCGTGATCGCCCGGCCACGACGTCAACGCCTCTGGAACGCCGGCGCGAACCGCGCTCTCTGCATTTGTGACGTAGGCATAGCGCCAGGGAGTCCAGAGATGGTCCATCTTCTCGCCGCCCCATTCCTTTGCTGTTTTGATTCGATTCAGTATAGAAGGGATTGGAGGTCGTCCCATCCACTCCCCTTGGTTCGATGGCATCGCCCGCGCCGAGTGCATGCGGCTTCATGCCTGACTTGTGCATACGCTGCCTCTCGAAGCCAAGGCCCTGCACTCAATTGACCTCCCAAACCGGAGGTTGCTACACTCAAGAGCGTAGCTTCCTGCGCGGATTCCTGCAGTGAGTTGCGGCCGCCCTCCCAGCTAGCCGTTGCCTGCCGGCGTTTCCAAAGGAAACCCGCTTTGATCTCCGAGGGCAACCGGGCCGGGGCGGCGCTTCCTACGAAAGACGCAAGCGACGCTCTGAGCGTCGCGACGGCAAGTCGGTCAGCCGCAGGCGATCGCAATGCAGTGACTGTAGGGAAGCACCCAGCGGCCGGCTTCAAGCCACCGCCGGAGCATGTAGTCCGGAGCCTTCTGTAATGGCAAACGTCCTTAATCCTGAAACCGAGAGCATAACCCTGAACACCGAATTGGAAACACCCACACTCGAACCTGTGACGGAACTGGAAACTTTGGCTGAAATCGACCACCCGTCTATCGATTCCACCTCCAACCCTGAGCCTGAAGCTGTTGCCAGTCCGTTTTCAGCCGGCGCCGAGCTTCTCAGCGAGCAGGTTTTCACCGATCCACCGCTGACGGCAGAAACTCCGGCCGTTCCGGTTGCCGAAGAGCCGAAGCTTGTTGCTGCAGCTGTCGAGCCGAGACCTGGTCCGGAGCCGGGCGAAGATTTTTCCTCGGCCCTTGCCGCCTTTGAGCGCGAGCAGGCCGCCGAAGCGGCCGCCGTCGAAGCGTACGGAGACAAGGTCGTCTCCGGCAAGGTCGAAAAACAGACGGACAAGTATCTGGTGATCGACGTGGGCCTCAAGTCCGAGGGGCTGGTGCCCCTGGAGCAGGTCACTGACCACACCGGCGCCGTCAAGTTCCAGCCCGGCGATGTGATCGACGTCGTGATCGAGCGCGAGGAGCCCGAAGGCGGCTACCTGGTCAGCTACGAGCGCGCGCAGCGCCTTCGCGTCTGGGACACCATCGAAAAGGCTGCCAACGAAAAGACGCCGGTCAAGGGAACCGTTGTGAGCCGTGTGAAGGGCGGGCTCACCGTCGACATCGGCATCAAGGCATTCCTGCCCGGTTCGCAGCTTGAGATCCGTCCGGTGCGCAACCTCGACGGCTACCTCGGGCAGCAAATCGACGTCCGCGTCATCAAGCTGAACAAGAAGCGCGGCAACGTGGTGGTCAGCCGCAAGGAACTTCTCGAGGAAGAACAGAACACAAAGCGCAGCTCCACGATGGAGCGCCTGGCCGAGGGCGCGGTTCTCACCGGAACGGTCAAGAACCTGACCGACTACGGCGCGTTCGTCGACCTTGGCGGCATCGATGGCCTGCTCCACATTACCGACATGAGCTGGGGGCGCCTCACTCATCCCCGCGACCTGGTCAACGTCGGCGACGAAATCCAGGTAAAGGTTCTCAAGTTCGATAAGGAAAAGCAGCGCGTTTCGCTCGGCTTCAAGCAGCTCACGCCGGATCCATGGCTCGACGCCTCTGAGCGCTATCCGGCGGGCGCGAGAGTTCACGGGCGCGTTCTCTCGGTCACCGACTACGGTGCGTTTGTTGAGCTCGAGCAAGGCATCGAAGGCCTGGTACACCTCTCCGAGATGACCTGGTCCAAGCGCCTCAAGCATCCGTCCAAGCTGGTCAAGCCGGGTGACGAGGTCGATACGCTGGTTCTCAGCGTGAATCCGACCGACCGCCGTATCTCCCTGGGCATGAAGCAGCTGATGGAGAACCCGTGGGAGAACCTCACCGATCGCTATCCCGCAGGCACAGTAGTCGAGGGCCGGGTGCGCAACCTGACCGATTTCGGCGCCTTCATTGAAATCGAAGAAGGCATCGACGGACTGGTCCACGTCTCCAACCTGAGCTGGACCAAGCGCGTCAAGCATCCTTCTGAAGTGGTGAAAAAAGGCGACAAGGTCAAGGCCGTGGTGTTGGGCGTCGAACCCGCCAACCGCCGGCTCAGCCTCGGGATCAAGCAGTTGCAGCCCGATGTCTGGGAGACTTTCTTCGCAACTCATCGCGTGGGCGACGTGGTGCACGGCAAGATTCTCCGCACCGCGCAATTTGGCGCCTTCGTTGAAATTGCCGAAGGTGTCGAGGGCCTGTGCCACATCTCCGAAGCCGGCGAAGGGTCTGACGGCCACGCCAAGCTGGAGCAGGGCGCTGAGCACGACTTCAAGATCATCAAGATTAACGTGGAAGAGAAGAAGGTGGGCCTGAGCCTGCGAGCCGTGAGCGGCCACGAAGCGAGCCGGGCCGCAGTGGAGCACTACAAAGAGAGTGCGCACAAGGCTCCCGTCTCCAGCTCGACCACGACGCTTGGCGATCTCGTCAACTGGCGCAAGAACGAGCGCTAGTTTCAGCGAGAGACAGTATCGGCGGCCACCCTTCGGGGTGGCCGTTCTGTTCTGCCCGCGATCGGGAGCCTCCGGGGCGTTCTACTCCTCACGCAGCGTCGCGGCCGGATCCGTCTTCGCAATACGCAATGTAGGAATGGTCGTTGCAAGCACCGTAACCAGCGTAAGAACCAGCACCACACCCAGGATGCTGGGAATATCGTAGACGCCAACGCCATAAAGAACGCTGCGCATGCCGCGAAGCGCTCCCGCACAAAGCAGCAGCCCTAGCCCGAGGCCGATGGCCGATGATCGAATTCCGGGTACGGCGACACTCGCCATCGCCCGGCGCAAGGTCGATCCGAGCGCAATCCGGATGCCGATTTCGCGCGTACGCTGGGCAACGATACTGGCAACCAGCGCGAAGATGCCAAGCGCACTCAACAGCAGGGCGAGCCCCGTCATCGCGCCCAGCAGGGCCACTTCGATCCGTTGCGTGGCCAGCGTTTCATCCAGCAGATCGTTCATGGAATAGAACCCCGAGAACGGCAATCCGGGATCGACGCTTGCCATGGCGCGCTGCATCTGGCCAGTAAGGCCAGTGTTGGGGCGATCGGTGCGCACGATCCAACTCGGCTGAAACCATACATGCACCAGGGTGAGCAGACCCGCATCGCGAATCTGCGCCGCCGGAAAATACATCGTCTCCTCTGTCTGCAGCGGCGCAACCGCGTTCAGGCCCGAGGAAATTTGCGTATCGCCGACTACGCCTACAATTACGGCTGTCCCAGGTCCGCTACGCAACGTCCGGCCAACTGGATTTTCGTCGCCGAAGAACTTCCGTGCAAACGCCCGGTTGACGATCACGACGTCCTGCGCGTCGGGCCCGTCGGAGGCCGTGAAGCTTCGTCCGGCCAAGAACGGAATTTGCAACACTGAGAAGAATTCCGGCGTCGCATAGACCGCATCGGTCTGAGCCTCCTGCCCGGTGTGCTTTCCGTCGGTGAAGGTGACCGAGTCGTTCAGCACCCGTTCATAGGGAAGCGAAAGACCCACCGCGGCAGCCTCGACGCCCGGAATCCGCTCCATCGCGGCGGTACTCTCGTCCAGCAATCTGCGAAACGCCGCCGGATCGTGGTAGCGCGCATCGTTAAGCGAAGCCTTGGCAGCCATGACGCCTCGTGCATTGAACCCTGGTGGCAACGTCTCCAGATGGATCAACGTGTGAATCAGCAGTCCGCTTCCGGCCAGCAACACCACTGTCAGAGCCACTTCTCCTGCAATCAGCGCCTGGCGCAGGCGCAAACGCTCGCCTCCGGCCAAGGCGCGGCTTGACATCGCCGACCGCAAATCGACTTTGCGCACCGCGAATGCAGGCAGCATCCCGAAAAGAACACTGGTGAGGACCGAGGCGACAAGAGAAAATCCCAGAACGCGGCCGTCGAGGGGAACACCGGCAACAGGCAGGTAATTCTTCGGAAAGAGCGAAAGCAGCCCCTGCAAGGCGAGGAATCCCACGCCCACTCCGGCCCCGCCGCCCATGCCGGCCAGAAGAAGGTTCTCGATCCAGAGCTGTCGCTGCACGTGCCAGCGCGATGCGCCCAGCGCCAAGCGCGCGGCGATCTCCTGCGTGCGCCGTGTCATACGAACCAAGGTCAACCCGGCGAGATTGGCGCAGGCAATCAGCAGGATGCATCCTGCCGCCAGCATCAGGGTCAGCGCTTTGGGTCCAAGCTCAGCGCTCTGGCCCTTCATCAATGGAATTGTGTAGAAATAGAAACGTGTGGCATGGTTCTGTCGCGCCAGCGTTGCCGCCCACCCGGCCCAGGTGCGATTGATCTCCGCGTTGGCCTGCTGCCAGTTTGCCCCATCGCGCAATCTCACGATCACTTCGTAATTTGTACCGCCTCCCTCCCCTGTGCGGCTCGGCTGTAGCGCGGTGTAAAGATCGGCGTTCAGCGGAGTGAAGCCGCCCCGCGGAAGCACACCGATTACCGTGTAAGGCTCGCCTTTGAGGTGGATCGTCTGCCCGATCAGGTTCGGATTGCCGCTGAAAGTTCTCTGCCACAGGCGGTAGCACAGGATGGCGGCGCGCGGCCCGTTCGGCTGGTCCTCGGCCTCGGTGAAATTCCGCCCGATCACCGGATGAACTCCAAGAACGTCGAGATAGTGCGCCGAGATGCGGCCGTCGTAGACATACACCGCATGCTCCGCGGCCTCTAAATTCACACCGTTTGTGCCGCGGCTCGAGATTCCGGCAATCACCGACGGAACATTGTCGCGCAGCAACTCCCATTGCTCCCCGGTCATCCCGCTCGGCCCGTCGTAGGGATCGGATCCCTCCACGTGGCGGAAGATCGCGCCTAACCGCTCGGGTTGCGGATAGGGCGGCTTTGTCAGGAGCAGAGCATTCACTATGGAGAAGATGGCCGTATTGGCCCCAATGGCCAGCGCCAGCGTCGCAATCACGGTGGCCGCGAAGCCCGGGTTGCGCACCACCTGACGCCACCCATAGCGCATATCCTGCCAGATCGTCTCCAGGCTTTGTCCCGTGCGGTGGTCTCGCACTGCCTGCTTCACCTGCTCGATCCCGCCGAAATCGGAAATGGCAACGCGACGTGCCTCTGACGCCGAGTCACCGGCAGCCCTCTTCTCGTCCACGACCATCTCCACATACGCCCGGAGCTCGTCGTCCAGCCGGCGCTCGACACTTTCCTTCAGGAAGAGATTTCTCAGCTGGCTCCGTATCCGCGGCCACAGTCTCATGGGATGCCCCCTGTGCCTACGCTTTCAACGCGCTGGCCATCGCCAAAGCGATCGTTTGCCACTGCTCCGTCTCCACTTCCAACCGGCTCCTCCCGGCCTTGGTCAGCCGATAAAACCTGGCGCGACGATTGTTTTCCGAATCGCCCCAGAACGAGCTCAGCCAGCCGGCTTCTTCCATGCGATGAAGTGCGGGAAATAAGGAGCCCGGCTTGACCACAAAGGTCCCACGCGTTATCTGGTCGATGCGCCGCGAAATGCCCAAGCCGTGCATCTCACCGGCACCAAGAGCTTTCATAATCAGCAAATCGAGTGTGCCCTGGAGGAGGTTTGTCTGTTTGGGGCTCATACGGCTCCCTATCGATTGTCTGTATGAATATTCCCCTGCCTTGTATAGATTGTCAATAGGAGCATAGACTGTGATACTCATTGGAATGCACGAGCATGGGTACGCTCTGGAATCGCCGAAAGTTCCTGGGCCGCGCAGCCGAAGCCGCGGGCGCGCTCACACTGGCGCCTCAACTGACCGCTGCCTTCTCACCTGAGGCCGAATCGCCCCTTCGTGGCCGCTTCCTGACTCACATCTCCGTCGTCCGCGTGAACCAGATCGAAGTGACGCCCACGCGTAGCATCGGCGAGGATGAGGCTCCGCTCAACAGCCCTGACCACATCCGTTCGCGACGTGAAGCATTTGCCCGCGGCTGTCCCGATGGCCGCATGACCTGGGCCATCAGCTGGCTGGCCCTCAACGATGACCGCCAGGAGTACAAAGAAGCGCGCCGCCTGCTTGCCTCCTATCACGATCGCTACGGCGACGAGATCACGTTTATCCCTGGGGGCTATTTCGCGCCCATGTATGCCTCGCGCGAAGAGAATCGGGCAACCATACACAAAGCGCTTCAGCTTGTATCTCAGATTGCCGGCGGCGGCTATCGCCCGCAATCGCTGATCGCCGGCTTCATGGACGCCGAAAATCAGCATTTCCTAGCGGCCGACGAAGGCATTCATGTATGTCAGGGCGAGATCTGGAGCCAGCACGATATCGACAACGGCGACGGCGACGGAGGCATCTGTTATCCCTACTATCCGAGCCGGACGCATTATCTGAAACCGGCTCAGAGCCCAGCCGATTTCATCGATTGCGTCTGCCTCGATGGCTGGACCTGCGACTTTCTTACCGCGCGCCGCAACGGCTTTGCAGGAGGCTTTAACAGCCGCATGGGCGTCGGCCCAATCGAGACGGTGGGAAACCTGGGATCTGAGGCAGGCCGCCAGGAGATGCTCGCCACCACGGCGATGCATTTCGACACCAGCTACGCGCTGAACGGATTCGGCTGGGTGACTGCGATCTGGGAGGTCTCGATCGGCCACGATGAAGACCTGACCTGGTGGCTGCAAAACGTCAGAGACCGATGGCCCGGCGCAAAAGTCATCACCGAAGGCGAGTTCGGCATGGAGTGGCGCAGCCATGTGGCGAACAACGACGCGCTCAATTATCGCTTCGACACCAAAGGCACCGGCGCGCCCGGCTCAGAGAAAGAGCTGGAAATTCGCTGGTTCATGAATCGGGAGTTTCGCCTCGCGCTTCTCCGCAATTGGGTTGCCGAGACTCCCTGGACGGCCATCGACTTCACGCGGTACGATCTGCCCGCGAACGAGCCTCAGGGATTGCAGCGCGAATGGAGCCTGATGAATGTCCTGAACCAGAAGGGCACGCGCCCTCAGGACAAGCCGCTGCGGTTGAGTCAGCTGCCGGCGGAGGATCAGCACATCATCTTCGCCCGTTACCCGGAACTAAAGGGGTTGTCATAGAGGCCGGGAGCCTCTGACAACTGGCCATTTATTGTTCCTGGCGCTCGCTGCCGTTGTAATCGGCGCCCGCCGGACGAAGGCGCCAGCAGCCACGATCACTGAGGCTACTCCGGCTGCAGTTGCTTCAGGCTGACAACAATCCCCAGCGCGCTCAGTACGCTGATGAGCGCGAACAGGAACACGCTCGGGTAGCCGAACCATCCGATCAAGGCTCCGGCAATCGGCCCCACCAGGAAAAATGACACGTCGGCGAACGCCGTGTACACCGCCAGCGCCGTTCCCCGATTGAATTCCGGAACGCGCTTCACAGCCTCAACACCAATTGCCGGAAACACCAGTGACAGGCCGATCCCGCCCACTGCAGCGCCGGCTAAAGCCATCCACGGAGTGCGCGCCTGCCAGAGCAGAACCATTCCAATGCTCTCGACCACGAGCGAGACAATCGCCACCGGGTAACCTCCATAGCGAGCGATGGTGCGGATAGACAGCACACGCGCGACAATGAACGAAATCCCAAAGGCCGTCAGGCAAAGGGCCGCTCCCCGCCAATGCTGGTGCGCGTAAAACAAGGTGACAAATGTGGCCAGCACGCTGTAACTCACGCCACTCAGAGCCAGCCCCATGCCGTGCGGCGTCACTCGGCCGAGTACGCGGGCAAAGGGCAAATGCTCACCCGCGATGACCGGCACGGGCTCCTTGTTCCATGCCATGGCAAGGCTCACTGCGCCCATCACGATAGTGAGCACGCCAATCGACGCCAGGCCCCACTGCGCGTCCAGTACCACGCCAAGCGGCGCGGCGAGCGCCATGCCGCCGTAGCTGCTGATCCCGTTCATCCCGATGACCTTGGCGGTGTGCTCCTGCCCCGCACGGGTGATGCCCCAAAGCGTCGCTCCCGTCGAGCCCAGGCTTTCGCCCACTCCAAGCACCAGGCGGCTGGCGATCAGGACCGCAAAGCTTAACCAATGGATGTGGGGAAACAACGCAGCGCCTACCAGTAATGCACCACTAGCGGTGCAGCATGCCATCCCCCAAAGCACCGAAACCTTGGCGCCCAGCAGATCGGAGATGCGCCCCGCCCATGGCCGGCTTACCAGCGTGGCAATGTACTGAATGCTTATGGCCAGTCCGGCCAGAACGGCACTATAGCCCATCTTCAAGTGCACGTAGGGCGGAAGCACCGCAAGCGGCAAACCTATGGAAACATAGCAGATAAAAGTGAAGTAGACATATCCGGCGATCTCCCGTGTGCGGCCGCGGCGGGCGGAACTCGCCGACATGGGAATGCTGGCTGTTGCGGAGGAGGGCATTCTGATGCAATTAGCAACGGATGTACGTCTGCTTCCAGTATAGTGAAAAGCCGATGTATCGCGGTTCGGCCGATCGCAGCACGTTGACTTGGCCCTCGCAGGTCCGGATTCTTGTCCTCACCTGCTCATGTGAACGGAGCCCGGTTGCCGAATCTGCGTTCCCTCGAACGCTGCGGTGTCTTGAACCCGCGAGGGCAACATAAAACCGGGCCCATGATCGTTTATCAGGTGCTAGCTGTCGTCGTAGTCCTCGGTCAACGCTTTCAAGAAAGCAACTAAGGCTTCCACATCGTCCTGATCGATCGACATGTCGGCAAACTCCGCCGGAGCGTTTCGCATCTTGCCGCCTCTGGCCAAAGCGGAAACGGCGATATAGTGTTCGATCACATCGTCGAATGTGGCTGCGCTGCCATTGTGGAAATAGGGGGCCGAATCCTCCAGATCGCGCAGCACGGGCGTCTTGAACTGAGCGATGGCCGAAGCCAGTCCCTGATCGACCGAGCAATCTTTGCCGAGCGTACAGACAAAATTCTTCAGATTGCCCTGCGGGTTCGGCATGTCCGGATTCAGATAGACATTCCAGAGCCCCAGGTCGGCAAACTCCGGATGACCCGCCACAGCCGCATGCCGAAAGACCTCCAAAGCATTGGGGTGCGCCACTGACGCCGGCATATAGGCATCGAAGTTGGAGAGACGATCGCTATTGGTCGGCACATAGAGGCTCATAAAGGCCCCGCTTCCGTTGGCCGAGTCGTACTCCTGTTGAGAAACTCCCGTGTTGTGGAAGACGAAATCGGAGAAATCCGGCGCCTGGTGGCAGGCGGCGCAGTTGCCGGCGTGCGCATCCGCGGCTCCGGCCGCCGCCGAAGCCAGGAAAATCTTCAAGCCCTGCAATTCCAAAGCGCCGAACTGGTAAGGCTGCGCGTGGTACTGAAACGACCCATCCGCCGGCGTGATATAGGTGGGATTCTTCAGCGCCACCACGGCCTGGTAGAGCCGCTGGTTGTAGGCCGCCTTGGTTTCACCCGCCAGGGGCGCCAGAGGAAGGTGGTTCGCGCGCAGAAAGTTGTCGTATGGCGAGCCAATATAGCGCTTAAACTCGTCGCGCTGGAAAAGCAGATCCTTCATATAGGTGGTAATGCACACCGCTACCTCCTGCACAACCTGCATGTCGGTCGCCGTGGACACGTCGAGCCGCTCCGAAGCGGGCAATCGAAGGTCGCTGGTGATGCGCGAATCTGTTCCTTTGAAGATCACGGAATAGCTGAGCCCGTTCAAGCGGTCCGCGGCCAGCTGGCTGCTTCCGTCGTCCTCGCGGATCACCTGCGCGATATGCGCAATGGCCTCGTTGTACTGCGACGGAAACCATCCGAAGTTCCGCCCGGTGAGAGTTCCAATCACCAGGTCCTCCCCTGTCGCGAACTCGCCGTCAAAATGCAGGAACAGCGGTCCGGTCCGGGGCGTAAACGAATCCACCATCTGCATGGCATTGCGCGGCGTGTGGTCGAATCCGTTGGCCGTCATCCGCGGAATCGGGCTTCTGGTTGTGAAATCGGAATAGGTGCGGTTGCCCGCGCCGGCCACTCCTTCGAACTCCGTCACAAAATGGCACGATCGGCAGTTGATCGACTGGCCGGCGAACGGCCCTGGAAGAGGACCATTCAGGGTCTGCACGCCGGCGACCACTGGATCGCCCGCCGCCAGCGGATCGTTCACACCCGTCATGTTCGCGGCAAAGTACTGCGAGAAACGCGTATCCAGAAACAGCGCTTCGCCGATTGAATCCGCGGGCGGAGTCGCGTCGTTTTCAGTCAGCGCGGCGGGGGCCAGTCCTGAGCCGCATCCTTCAAGCCCTGCACCAAAGGTCAGACCGAGCATGGCAAAGATGCAAACTACACTGATCGTTCTCCGATTGAAAATCACTGCTGGCCCTCCGGCTTCTGCTCATTCAAGCTGCGGATGTACGCAATAATCTGCCAGCGTTCCTCCTCCGGCAGTCCCGACCAGCGCGGCATTCCCTTGAAAACCTCGCCGTTCTTCAGCAACCAGGCGATATCTCCATCCGAAGCGCCGCGGATACGTTCGCTGAGCAGGTTCGGCCGCGAGCCCTTGCCTTCAGCGTTCTTGCCATGGCACTGGGCGCAATTCGCAAGAAAGAGATTTCGGCCCGCAGCGACGGCATCCGGCTGGCCCGCAAAAGGATTCAAGCGCTTCCGCTCGGCCTGCGGCACCTTTTTGAGCCATTCCCCGTTCGCTACGGCGAAACTGGCCGCGGAAATTCCCATCAAGCCGGCTGCAACCAGCATCCGAATCCTCATTTCGACCTCCGGAACCAGTCTCGAATCTGCGAAATTTCATACGAGACGCCGAAACGCCATAGCACGGCGGCCGAGTTATCGTTCAGACCCAGTTCTGGCGAAAATTTGTAGGTGAAACCGTTGGGCGCATTCACCTCCACGCTCGGGCCCGCATACTGCTCCGTCTGCTTTAAACCGAAGCCGTAGCGAGTTCCCAATCCCCCAAAGAGCTCAGCGCCAACGTCGATATTTTGCCGGCAGAGAGTGCAGCGGCGGCCGCCGCCCTTTGTCGAAAGAGGCCGGGCCGCTGCCAGCGCATAGCCAAACTCCCACGATTCGTTCTCGTCGACAGCCTTTTCCGCGATTATGTTCTCAGAGAAGTTCCACCCTTTGGCGTTGCTCGATAAGATCAGCTTGCCTTCAATCGACCGCTCCACCTCTTTGCGCAGCGTGGCATTCGGCACCTGCTGCGTGGTGATGCTGGTGTGGCCGGTTATCTCCAGAAAGCTCTTGTCGGCCGCGCTCACATCCTCGTACTCGACATAGAGCACAGGATTGATCCAGTACTCGCGCGGCAGAGGCCGGAACCGGTTCTCAAAACGGAATCCGGTAAAGACAGTGGAGTCATGATCCGTTGCCTGGCCCTGCAAGTACGCCTCAGCCGTCCACCAGGCAGTGACGCCATATTCGAATTCCACCGTGGAAGCGAAGAAGCCGTTGGCATCCTTCGGCGTCGCGGCAATATTCTGATTTTCGATTTCCAGGTTGCCTGGTTCTTCCAGCGCGGAAGAATATGTAACGAAATATGGCGGCTCTTGTTGAGCCTGCACGGGGACGCCCTGCAACACCAGGATCCCCACCGGGAAAAGCATTAGAGTCATCGCGCGGCCCGCGACCCGGCCAGCCACGCCACGCCATCCGAAAACAGACAATTTCGTGCCGCCTCCCTGATCAAAGTGAAGAAAGGTTAATATCCGACCGATTTGGTCCGATATAAAAGGAGACTAATTTAGTCCTATATTCGCGTCAAGCCCGGGAAGGGCTTGAATCGTGCCTCGCGTCTCATAAACTGGAAAGGGTGTCCGGCTTTCACATCGAGAACTTTGGCTGCCGCGCGGCTCGCGCCGACGGCGAGGCCCTCGACGGCCGTTTGCGGGCATTGAGCGCAAGTCAGCCTCTCGCCGGCGACGTGGTGGTTGTGAACACCTGCAGCGTGACTGCCGAGGCCGATCGCGAGGCGCGCGCCTACATCCGCCGCGCCCACCGGCAGAATCCCAGTGCCAGAATCGTTGTCACAGGCTGCTATGCCCAGCGCGCACCAGCCGAGCTGGCCCAAATGCCCGGTGTGGCCGCTGTCATTGGCAACAGCCACAAGGCGCTGGCGCCGGAGATCATTGTCAGTCTCTCCGGCCCTTCAGCACCGCCGCTACCACAGGCTCTCATTCCCGTTGACTCTCTCACCGGCATTCACGAGCATGTGCGCATATGGGTCGATGATTGCTTCGCGCACTCATTCATCGAAGAAACGCCGCTCGCTCCGGGAGTTCAGACACGGCCCAATCTGAAGATCCAGGAGGGCTGCTCGAACCGCTGCACGTTTTGCGTGATCCCCCTGACCCGGGGACCCTCCAGGAGCATGCCCCACGCAGTTGTTCTGCGCCAGGTGCGGGATTTTGTGGCCGCTGGAGGCAAGGAACTCGTCCTCTCGGGCATCAACCTCGGCCGCTTTTCTTCTGGTTCCGGAGGAGAGACGCTGGCGCGGATGGTTCGCACCGTCTTCGAGCAGTCTGAGTTGCCACGGCTCCGTCTCAGTTCCATTGAGCCCATGGATTGGAACGATGAGCTGATCGCCCTGATGGGTGAGTTTGGTGGCACACGTCTTGCCCGCCACGCCCACCTCCCGCTGCAATCGGGTTCTGACGCGGTGCTACGCCGCATGCATCGCCGCTATCGTCCCTGGCACTACGCCGACAAGGTGGCTGCATTGCTCCGCGCGGCTGGACCTGATCTCACCCTCGGCGCAGACGTAATGGCCGGCTTCCCGGGCGAGACCGATCGTGAATTCGAGGAGACATTGGACTTTCTTCGCGCTCTGCCGTTCGGCTACCTGCATCTCTTTCCCTTTTCGCCGCGTCCCAACACGCCCGGCTGGCAATTGCATCGAGCAGACCCTGTGGCTTTAGAGGTTATCGAAGAACGCATGGCAGCGCTCCGCGTCCTCGCTGCTGAAAAGACCCTCGCCAATCGCAGCCGCTTCCTGGGCCGCACCCTTCCCGTCATCACCCTGCGAACTCCAGCGGCGCTCGCCCGCCAGGGGCGTACTGCTGCGCTTTCTGAAAACTTCCTTCCCGTCGAACTCGAAGGTCTTTCGCCCGCAAACCAACTCGTCCAGGCGCGAGTCACCAGGCTTTCCCAGGTCAACTCCCTCCTCGCCCTTCCGCTCCAGTAGAATCATCCTGCCTTGTGTTCACGGCATCAGCGAATGAGACAAGCGAGACATCGAATGAGTGACGGGATGAAGTCTGCATCGGAAAGGTTGACGGTCTGGTTTGCAGCAGCCGCGCTTTCATTGAGTCTGGCTGGCCGGGCCCAAACCTCCGCTCCACATAAGACCCAGAATGTCATTCTGGTGATGATCGACGGCTTGCGATGGCAGGAGGTATTTCGCGGCGCCGACCCTTCGTTGATTCCTGCCGCCGGCCCGGAATGGCTGGGAGATCCAAAGGAGATGGCAGCGGCGGCAGAGACTCACTACGACGGGCCGGATTCGCTCCAACGCCGCCGCAGGTTGATGCCCTTTCTGTGGAACGTGATCGCGACACAGGGCCAGGTCTTCGGAAATCGCGACGCCGGTTCGGACTCGCATGTCATCAATGGGCTCAACTTCAGCTACCCCGGTTACAGTGAGACGCTTACCGGCTTCGCCGATCCGCGGGTTGACTCCAACGATAATCGGCCCAACCCGAACCCGACCGTCTTTGCATTGCTCAATGCCAAGCCGGAGTTTGCGGGACGGGTGGCAGCCTTCGGGGCCTGGGAAACATTCAACGGCATCTTCGACAAGGAGCATTGCGGATTTGTCGTCAACGCGGGCTACGATCCCCTCACCGCGATCCCAGCCACGCCCGAGTTGACCCTTCTGAACATGCTCAAGGCTGAAACCATTCGAGTCTGGGCCGACGAACCCTTCGATCCTGTTCCCTTCCACACCGCGGTTGAATACATGAAGTCGCAGCATCCGCGCGTCCTCTTTATCGGGCTCGGCGAAACCGACGATTGGGCCCATGACGGGTCGTACCCTGCCTATCTGGATGCGGCCCACCTCGCCGATGTCTACCTACGCCAAATCTGGGAGCTGGCGCAGTCGATTCCGCAGTACCGAGGCAAAACTACGCTCATTGTTCTGCCCGACCATGGTCGCGGCGAAGGCGACAATTGGACGACCCACGGCGCCAAAGTCCCCGAATCGCAGCAGACATGGATGGCGTTCCTGGGCCCTGACACGCCGGCACTCGGCGAACGCAAGAGCGGAACTGTGGTCACGGAAAGTCAGATCGCAGCGACCATCGGGGCCCTGCTGGGGCTGGATTACCACGGCGCGGTTCCGCGATCGAGTCCACCCATCAACGCCGTGCTCGGCCGGTGAGCTGATCGCAGCATAAGTCGCCACTGATTCGACCCCCAGTTGCCGCACAACTCCTGTTCGCGTTGGAGAAGCCGATGCTATACTCAGGGTGCGTTCGCGAGGCCGCAGCTATTCGCTGATCCGGCCGTCGCGGCTATTGGAGGAACACATCGCATTCGATAAACGTTCGGCCAAGTCTTTTATCCGCATCAACGAGCGGATTCGCGCCCGCGAAATCCGCGTGATCGACGAAAACGGCGTCCAGCTTGGCATTCTCCAGCCCTTCGAAGCCCTGAAAATCGCCCGTGAGCGTGGCTTGGACCTGGTGGAGGTTTCACCCAACGCCGTCCCTCCCGTTTGCCGCATTCAGGATTATGGCCGCTATCTTTACGAAAAAGAAAAGAGCGAGCGAGCTGCCCGTAAGAAGCAAAAGGTCATCACCATCAAGGAAGTCAAGTTCTCGGTCACCGTTGACGAGCACGACTACCAGACCAAGAAAAACCAGGCGGTCCGGTTTCTCACCGAGGGCGATAAGGTCAAAGCCAGCCTCCGCTTTCGCGGCCGGCAGATGGCTCACCGCGAGCTAGGCTACAAGATCATCAACCGGCTGATTCAGGACATCGGCGACGCGGGTATCGTCGAATTCATGCCGCGCATGGAGGGTACGATTCTGCACGCCATCCTCGCGCCGGGCCGCAAAGAGGCGCCCAAAGCGAAGCCTGCGCCGGCCCCAGCTGCGCATGCCTAGAGGCTTCCGAGAAGAGTATCGAAAGCCATTCCCGCCTTTATGTTTTCGTGCGACTCCGGCGTGCAATCGCGCGATAATATCTCTCATTCGTAAACTCTCGCGATCGCCTTCCCGTTTAGATTCCGTATGAAGGGCCCTCAACGCGATTTCCCGTACGGGATTGGATACGTTTCAAGACGAGAAGTTGACCGCGCCGTGGAGTTATCTGCCAGCATGATGAGATTCCTGCGCATTTTTTCGCTTGCCCTGGTCCTTGTGGGCGCCGTGCTCCTGGTTCAGCGACCCGCCTACGCCTACGCCGATCCCGGCGCGGGCCTGCTCGCTGTTCAGGCTGCCGGCTCCGCTCTCGTAGCTACGGGATGGTATCTACGCCGCAAGCTGTATGCGCTCTTCCGATCCCGAACCGCACCCAGAGTGGAAGACCAGGAACAGCAGGGAGTGGCGAAGATCGAAGATTCCAAGACTCCGTGAACGACTCCTCCGTGACTTCATGGCGCGATATAGCCCTCCCGTCCAGAGACGGCGAATTGGAATCGACATTTCGCGATCCGGCAGGCCGGCTTCTCCTCACATCCAAGCTTGCGTTGCGCCAGATTCGCCCGACAGCTGCTGAAGCAGTACGAGCATTTCTTGCCTCGCCTCTGCGCGCCTCGCTCGAGAAGAGCGGCGACCTGGTGCCCAGCAAGATCGCGACCCCCGCGAATCATTCCTTTGTTGCCCCCGGCGAATTCTGGCTGGAGCACCCGCGCATCGATCCCATCACCTATCCCTGGGAGTGGACCCCGGCTCAGTGGCGCGCCGCCGCGGATCTCACGCTTCACATCGCAGACCAGGCCATCCATGCCGGCTGGACACTGAAAGACGCCACTCCGCTCAACATTGTCTTCGCCGGACCCCGGCCGATTCTTGTCGATGTCTTGTCGTTCGAGCGGCGCGATCCGAACTCCAGGTTCTGGCTTGCCTACGGTCAATTTGTGCGTACTTTCCTGCTCCCGCTGGTTGCGGCAAGATACCTCAGCTGGCCCCTCCAGGCGACGCTCCTCGCCCGCGACGGCTACGAGCCCGCCGAAATCCACAAAGCGCTAAGCCCGTGGCAAAGGCTTCAACCTAATTTGCTCGATGTCGTAACCCTCGCTGCGCTCTTCGAGCGGTCCGGCAAGACGCAGGGGTCGCCGAAAGCCCCCTCCCGAACTCTCGATCCGGAATTGACCGTGCACATCCTGCAAAAGCGCATTGCGCGCCTTGGAAAGCAGATTCGGAGTGCCGCCGGTGTGCCCAAAACCAGCCGGTGGAGCGTGTACTCGCAGCAGGCGACGCACTATCAGCCGGCCGACGTCGATCGGAAACAGCAATTTGTGAAGGGAACACTGGAGCGCCTCCGCCCCGAGCATGTCCTCGACATTGGCGCCAACACCGGCACATATTCTCTGCAGGCTGCCGAGGCCGGCTCTCAGGTGGTCGCACTCGATAGCGACTCAGCGGCTGTGGGGGTCCTTTGGCAAACCGCGAGGGAACAAGGCAAACCCATCACCGTGATCGTCGGCAACATCGCCCGTCCCACGCCCGCGGCAGGATGGCGCAATCGCGAACACCTCTCGCTCCTCGATCGCCTCGCCGGCAACTTCGACTTAGTTCTCATGCTTGCTGTCGTGCATCATCTGATCTTGCGCGAGCAGGCGCCTCTGGCGCATATCGCCGAACTTTGCGCCACGCTCACGCGCCGCTGGCTTCTGCTGGAGTGGGTTCCGCCCTCCGATCCGATGTACCAGGAGTGGCTTCGCGGCCGCGACGATCTTTACGGTCATTTCACTGAAGACGATCTCAGGCAGGCTTTCGGCTCGTGGTTCACTATCGCCGATCGCGCCGCCTTGAACAACGGGCGGGTTCTTCTGCTTTTCGAGCGCATTTCTAACCGCGCAGCCACCGAAGAAGACCCGCCCTCGGGAGAAAGCGCGAGATGATCAAACGGCTCGCCCAGGCCTGGGGCATCGCCGCCCTGCTGCTGTTGCCCAGCTATGTCGACCTGACCTCCTCTCTGGGTGATGAACTCGTTCACGTCCCCTTCCCGCTCACCCGCTTCGCACTGGCGGAGCTTTGCGACCTGGCCATTGTGGCTCTCTTGTTTGCTTGTTTGATGGTCATGCTGCGCAGCCTGAAGGCATGGCCGCGGATTCGATGGTTGCTGCTTGCCTTGCTACCCATTGGGGCGCTCGCCTGCAACTTCGCCAATCTTCCCTACTATGTTTCGGTCCCTGTCGCGCTTGTTTTGTCCGCATTCTGGTGCGCGCTCCTGGCCCTGCTGGTCCGCTTCGCGCCTTCGATCGCTTCTCGGCTCTACAGGTTTTCCAGCTCCGTCCTTACTGCCATCGCCATCTTTGCGGTGGTCATTACGGTTCAGCTCGTCCGCGCCGCTTTCTGGCATCCGGGACCGCAGGCATTCGCAACGGCGATCCCCGCTCAGCCCGTAAGCAAGCCGCGCCTGGTCTGGATCATCTTCGACGAGTTGGCCTACAAACCGATCTTTGAGGCGCGCGACGCATCGCTCGACCTCTCCAACTTCGATCGCCTGCGCAGCGAAAGCACCCTTTACAGTCACATCACTCCCATCGGCATCTATACCAACAACGTCATCCCCAGCCTGCTCCTTGGCCGTGTCGTAACTAGCGCGGACTATACGCTAAGCAAGCGCTATCTTGTCAGGACAACCGATACTCCCCATTGGCAGACCTTCGACACCCACGCATCGATCTTTGGCCTGGCGAAGCAGCGTGGAATCGCGACGTCCATCGTAGGCTGGTATATCCCCTATTGCCCGGTCTTCGCTGGAATCGCCACAGAGTGCTATTGGGGTAACGAAGACACCGAGGCCGGCAATGCGCCTTCATTCAGAGACAGCTTTGCTGCGAACCTCTGGTTTCCGCTTCGCACCCTGGCCGAGCAACTCTTCATGCCTCAAAAGGCATGGGCAGACATCGCGCGCTGGAAATCAATCAGTCACGGAGCCTCTGCGAGGGACCTGGCCCAGCACGCCATCGCTACGCTCTCAACGAGCCAGGCAGATCTGATCTATATTCACTTCCCGGCGCCCCACCCTTCGGCTTTTTGGGATCGGCACACGCACACTTTTGCCGCGGGCGGATCTTATCTGGATTCGCTCGATTATTGCGACCGGCTCCTGGGGCAGATCCTCGATGTTCTCCAGGCTCAACCGCGGTGGCAGGCCACCACGCTGATCGTCCAGGGCGATCACTTGTGGCGCACGATGATGTGGCGTCCGCTGCCGGG
>Ga0335071_10000304_pt1 | contig 56901 bp, 38 predicted proteins | sample Lox_Sample_15_FD_206724 | JGI IMG/M metagenome (GOLD analysis project Ga0335071, IMG submission 206724) | Soil microbial communities from Loxahatchee National Wildlife Refuge, Florida, United States - Lox_Sample_1.5 | ecosystem: Environmental > Terrestrial > Soil > Wetlands | place: USA... | reverse complement strand
CAACAAAGGCCTCAAGGATTTCGTCGTCAAATCCAAAACCATGGCTGGCTTAGATGCTCCCTACGTCCCGGGTTATGACTGCCATGGCCTGCCCATCGAAATCAAAGTCGACGAGAAGCTCGGCCACAAGAAACTCGAAATGCCGGTCCCGGCCGTTCTCGAGGCCTGCCGCGCCTACGCCCAGAAGTACATTGACCTGCAAACCGAGCAGTTTGAGCGCATTGGATGCTTCGGGCGCTGGCAAACCCCATACAAGACCATGGCTCGTTCTTACGAAGCCAGCACCCTCGAAGCCTTCTATGGCTTTCTTGAGAAAGGCTTCGTCTATCGCGGTCTCAAGCCGGTCTACTGGTGCATTCACGACCGTACTGCCCTCGCCGAAGCCGAAGTCGAATACGCGAACCACACCAGCCCGTCGATCTACGTCCAGTACCGGCTCACGTCTAACCCCGCATCCATTCACCCCTCCCTCGCCGGGCGCGAGGTCTCAACCATCATCTGGACCACGACTCCGTGGACCCTCCCCGCCTCCATGGCGGTCGCCTTCCACCCCGGCTTCGACTACGTCGCGCTGGAAGCGGAAGACGATTTTGAAGGACCTCTCTATATCGTTGCTGCCTCCCTCGCCGGCCAGGTGGCCGCGGCCTGCCGTCTTGGAAAGGCAAAAGAAGTCGCCAGGTTCAAAGGCTCGGCGCTCGAGCGCGCCACCTTCAAGCATCCCTTCCTCGAGCGCTCCGTGCTGGGTGTCCTCGGCGACTATGTGACCGCCGACACCGGCACCGGCGCAGTACACACCGCGCCTTCTCATGGTGCTGAAGACTTCTATACCGGCCAGAAATACGGCCTCGACCTCACCTGCCGCGTCGACGCCGCCGGCTACATTCACGTCGACCCAGCCGCGTGGCCGCTCGCCACGCCTCCCTCATTCGAAGGCATAAAGGTCTGGGCCGCCAATCCCATCATCCTCGCCATGCTCGAGGAACGCGGCGCTCTGCTCTCTGTCTCTGACTTCGTGCACTCCTATCCGCACTGCTGGCGCTGTCATCACCCCGTCATCTTTCGCGCCACCGAGCAATGGTTCATCTCTCTCGATACGCCGATCGAGTCGGTCCAAAACCAGGAAAAAACATTTCGGCAACTCGCCATCGACGAGATCGACAAGGTTGTCTGGGATCCCGCATGGGGCAAGGAGCGCATCACGAACATGATCGCCACCCGCCCCGACTGGTGCATCAGCCGCCAGCGCATTTGGGGCGTGCCCATCGCTGTGTTCATGTGCGAGAGCTGCAACGAGCCCCTCATCGATGCGGATCTCAACAGGAAAATCGTCGATCTCTTCGAACGCGAAGGCGCTGAGTCGTGGCACACCACGCCCATCGAAAATCTTCTGCCTGCCAACCCCGTTTGCAAGAACTGTGGAGAAGTCCGCCCACCGGGACAGGGCTTCCGCAAAGAAACCGACATCCTCGACGTCTGGTTCGATTCCGGCGTCAGTTGGATGGCCGTCTGTGAAGTGGACCCGGAACTCAGTGCAGCCTACAAAGCCTTTCAATCGGGAGCCGCATACGTTTCAGATTCCGAATCGGAAGATCTGGGCGCGAAAATGGGTGCCCGGGACAGCACGACACATCGTCCGGAAGCCTCGTATCAGGGCACGGCTTTGGCCGGGCCGAAAGATGCCGAAAGAAACGAAGGGGCTTTAGCCCCTGCGGTCGTACCCGAAGTCCTCTACCTCGAGGGCGGCGACCAGCACCGCGGCTGGTTCCACTCTTCGTTGCTCACCTCCGTCGCCCTCCGCGGCCGCGCGCCCTACTCGCACGTCGCCACCGCCGGCTGGACGCTCGACGAACAGGGTCGCGCCATGTCGAAATCCCTCGGCAACGGCGTCGATCCCGTCGACATCGCCAACCGCATGGGCGGCGAAATCGTCCGTCTCTGGGTCGCATCCGTCGACTTCCGCGAAGACATGGCCGCCAGCGAAAACCTGATGCAGCGCTGCGCCGAGCTCTATAAGAAACTGCGCAACACCTTCCGCTTTCTCTTGGGCAATTTGCACGGATTCGATCCGGCTCGCGACCGCGTCCCCGAAGCCGGCCTCCAGCCCCTCGACCGCTACATGCTGGCCCGCACCCGCGAGCTCACGGAAAAGATCCTCGCCTGGTACCAGACCTTCGAGTTCCATCGCATCTACCACGCCGTCAACGAATTCGCCATCTCCGACCTGAGCGCCTTCTACCTCGACGTGCTCAAAGACCGCATGTACACCTTCGCGCCCACCAACCCCGCGCGCCGCTCCGCGCAAACCGTCCTCTGGCAGATCACCGAGGCCCTGGTCCGGCTGGTCGCCCCCATCCTCACCTTCACCGCCGACGAGATCTGGGAACACCTGCCCCAAGTCGAAGGCCGCCCCGTCTCCGTCCACCTCGCGCAATTCCCCAAGCCCGAAGAAATCTTCTCCGAAGATCCGATCGACCTGAGAGCGGAGTGGGCTCAATTGCTTGCCTATCGCGACCAGGCTCTGGTGGAGATCGAGCAATTGCGGCAAAACAAGGAAATCGGCAAGGCTCTCGAAGCCGACATCGAGATTTGGCTTCATGACATTCCATTGCCGGCGCGCCTTTCTACGACGCTCGCCGAGATCATCAACGTATCGTCCGTAGAGATCAAGCATGTGTCGCTCGCGGAATTCGTATCCAGGTTTCCAGAACTGCGCGGCCAGAAGATCGATGCCAGCGCGCCGCTCTTTAAGGTGGTTGCTCAGCGCGCAAGCGGCGCCAAGTGCAACCGTTGCTGGCGATTCACCGGCGATACAGCGGATTACGGCGCCTGGCGCAACGTTTGCGCACGTTGCCGCTCCATGCTCGCCGAAATGGGTATCGCACCCCCCAACAGCCGTGATGAAGGTGCGATTTGAAAGGGCTGGGTCTTGTGGCGATTCAGCGTGAGCCACTGTTTTGAAAGGGCACGGCTTTAGCCGTGCCGCAAATTGAACTGAGTAGAATCGCGGCTTTAGCCGCTGAGGGACGGTTTGAAACCCCACCGCGAGCACGCAACCAATTACTCGCAGACCTACTTCGTCACGTCCAATACCTGGGAGCGGCGTGCTTTGTTCCGCACCGAATCGTGGGCGAGGCTGTTTTTCAAGACGCTACTGACCTACCGCGGGGAATATTTCCTGCTTCACGAATTTGTCCTGATGCCAGATCATTTCCACCTCCTGATCTCCCCATCCCGCGCATTGGAACGGGCAATTCAGATGATCAAAGGCGGATTCTCGTACCGCGCGAAGAAAGAGTTCGGATCGAGCGCCGAGATTTGGCAACGCGGCTTCTCCGATCATCGCATCCGCGACGCAGCCGATTACAAAAAGCACGTCCTTTACATTCACCTGAATCCGGTGAAGAACGGTCTGTGCTCGCGCCCGCACGAATACCCATACTCTTCGGCTTATCCGGGTTGGAAGCTTGACCCCGCCCCTCAGGGGCTAAAGCCCGAACTCAATACAGGGCCGGTTCATGGCATGGCTGGAGCCATGCCCTTTCAAGAGGAAGACGACGCGAGTTGCGCCTCGATTGAGCACGCGCCCGAAGGAACAGCCCACACATGACGCAATCTCTGAATACCTGGCGCCCTCCTCGCCAACCGGGGTCCCCACCGGCAGGTCTTCGCCGATGGGGTGGTCGCCGTCTTCCCTGGCTCCTCCTCATCTCCGCCCTCATCTTCACCGCCGACCGCCTCTCCAAGACCTGGGTCTCTCACCACGTCCGTATCGGCGGCGCCATCACCATCATTCCTCGCATCCTCCGCATCTCCCACTGGACCAACGAAGGCGCGGCTTTCTCCCTCTTCGCCGATTCAGCCTCACCCAACGCCGTCCGCTGGGCCCTCGTCGTCTTCACCCTGATTGCCGCAATCGCCGTCTTCATCGCCCTGTTGCGCATGGGCAGCAGCATCACCCTCACCACCGTGGCTCTCGCGCTCATCCTCGGCGGTGCCCTCGGCAACGTCCACGACCGCATCCTCTATGGATCCGTCATCGACTTCATCGAGGTCCACATCTTCACCTACCACTGGCCCGACTTCAATATCGCCGACTCCTCCGTCGTCACCGGCGCCTGCCTGCTCTTCCTTGATTCGCTGCGGCCCAGAGGCAGGGGGCAACGGGACAAGGGAACGAGTGAACAAGGTTCCTGACCGAATGAAGGTATGCAACTCTCGAGCCGCAGCGGCCGGCTCACCATTGGAATCGACCCGGCTTTACACACGCTGGAACTCCCATCGCGGATTTCGCGGCGTAGAAGGTAGCGCATATGAAGTGGAGTTGGGTGATAATCTCTGCGCTCTCTGTTTGCCTGCTTGCCGGAGCGGTACTCGTTACGGTCAGATATCTCCGGGAACGGTATTCGGTGCAGCCGCTTCCGATGATTCAAGAAGAGGCGGTCGATCCAATCCGGGAGGAACTCCGTCAGAGGACTTACACCAAATTGCCTGAGGCTGAAGTCGGGCGCCTACTCAGCGGCAGCTGCACGATAGTTCGTTCGCCTGAAGAATTCCCCGACCCGATCAAGAATGCTTTTGCATTCCTGACCGTAGACGAGCAATTCGACCTGGCCGCCCCAGGGGCTCGGTTCAACGCAACCGACGTGATCGAGCCTGGATTTCCTTCAAGACGGCTGGTACTCGGAGGGCGCTGCGAAGACCGTTGGTTCGTCGAATACGAGCACGGCGGAATCGGAATGACGCTCCCACTCTTAGTGCTAAGAGAGAATTCGGATCAATCTGTAACCTTCGTTTGGGGTACCTTGCTAAAGGAACCGGCGCCGAGCTTGGCGAGCCTTCGCGTGGCGCTCGCCAGTAACGCGTTTTGGGACGGCCCCCATCGTTGGTAGGCTCTTCAGCCCGCCCTTATAACTCTTCAGCCCGCCCATATAATTGGTCAGACCACTTTACCGCCCAGCGGAGCCCCACGAAATGAAGGCTGACCCTTCCGATTCGTTCTTTGCCCCCATCGGGTCGCCGAGGCGCATGACCCATCAGCGCTGGGTCATCTGCGCCCTCCTGTTCTTCGCTACCGTCATCGCCTACGTCGACCGCGGCGTCATCGCCTATCTCGAAAAATTCCTCGAAACCGTCATCCCCGGCCTCAACAGCATTAAGTACGGATACATCCTCGCCGGATTTCAAGCCGCCTACGCCATCGGCATGGTCGTCGCCGGCGGCCTGACCGACAAGCTCGGAACGCGCAAGGCCTTCGCCCTCGCCATCACTCTTTGGAGCGTGGCTGCCATGCTGCCCGGTGCGGCGTTTTCCGTAGGCACCCTCGGCGTGGCCATGTTCCTGCTTGGCCTCGGTGAGGCCGCCAACTTCCCCGCCTGCATCAAGACCGTGGCTGAGTGGTTTCCCAAGCGCGAGCGCGCGCTGGCTACAGGGATCTTCAATTCCGGCGCGAACATCGGCAACATCGCCGTGCCTCTTATGGTGCCCGCGCTCGTGGCCCTGGTCACCTGGCGAGGCGCATTCGTAGTCACCGGCGCCTCGGGATTGGTCTGGTTGCTTTGCTGGCTCCTTTACTATCGCCGGCCCGACCACCACCGTCGCGTCTCTCCCGGTGAGCTTGCCCTCATCCTCAGCGATCCCGTTGAAAAACTCGACAGCGTGCCCTGGCGCCGCGTGCTCCCATGCAAAGAAACCTGGGCCTTCGCCATCGGCAAATTCCTCACTGACCCTATCTGGTGGTTCTACCTCTTCTGGCTGCCCCGCTACCTGCAGTCCACCTTCGGCCTCAGTCTCTCCGCCAACCGCCTCCCTCTGGTCATGGTTTACGTCATCTCCATCGCCGGCAGCATCGGTGGCGGCTGGATCTCATCCGCGTTGCTCAGGCGCGGTTGGACCTCCAACGCGGCGCGCAAGACCGCTATGCTGATCTGCGCCCTTGCCGTCGTTCCGGTCTTCGCCGCGCCATTTTTGCATCATCTGTGGCTGGTGGTGGGCGTCGTAGGTCTCGCCGCGGCGGCGCATCAGGGTTGGTCCGCCAACATCTTCACGTTGCCCTCTGACATGTTCCCCAAGGCCGCGGTGGGCAGCGTCATCGGCATCGGCGGCATGGCCGGTGCTGCCGGTGGCATCCTCATGCAGCTCGCCACCGGTTTCATCGTCGCTCTCACCCACAGTTACGTGCCCCTTTTCGTCATCGCCTGCTCGGCATACGCGGGCTCGCTCGTGATCATCCACACTATCTCGCCCCGGCTCGCTCCGGCGCGCATGGAATAGCTCCCTTGCAGCCAAAGCAAAATCAGAAGCGCGATCCGGCGCCGAAACAGCAAAGTCGCCGCGACCAGCAGTGCTCGACGGCCCTGCACTGCAGCAATCGGGCCACGCCAATCCTGGTTTTACTGAAGCGCGTCACCGCACCCCAACGTGTCAAAATAATGGATGGGCCGCTCGCCGCGACGCGACGCATGCTCGCCTCGAATCGAAGAATTCAATTCGGGCCGCGCCCGTTTCAAATCACTCAAAAAGGACCTCAATGACCCTCCCCCGTTTCTGCTCTTTCGCGCGCCGGCTTCGCGCCACATTCGCGCCGGCCGCGCTCATTCTTGCCTGCATCTGTCCGGCGTTCGCGCAGCGCCTGCCCAGCACCGTGATCCCCACACACTACGATCTCAGCCTCACGCCCGATCTCAAGGCCGCAACCTTCTCCGGTGTAGAGTCCATCGCTATCAACATCGCGCAACCCACCAGCGCCATCACTCTCAACGCCGTCGAAATCGTGTTCCAGTCCGTCACCATCGACGCGGGCGGTTCGCAGCAAACGGCCGCCGTCAGCCTCGACAACGATAAGCAGCAGGCCACCTTCACCTTTCCGGCCGCGGTCTCGGCAGGCAAAGCAACCCTGCACATCCAGTTCACCGGCATCCTCAACAACCAGTTGCGCGGCTTTTATCTTTCCAAAACCAGCCGGCGCAACTATGCCGTCACCCAGTTCGAGTCCACTGACGCGCGCCGCGCCTTTCCCTGCTTCGACGAGCCCGCCCTCAAGGCCACCTTCGACGTCTCTCTCGTGATCGATGCTGCCGACACCGCCATCTCCAACAGCCCCATCCTCTCCGATACCCCCGGCCCCGGCCCCGGCAAACACACCCTTCGCTTCTCCACCACGCCCAGAATGTCCACCTATCTCGTCGCCTTTCTCGTCGGCGACTTCCAATGCGCAGCGGGTCGCCAAGACGGCGTCGATCTGCGCGTCTGTTCCACGCCCGACAAAGTTGCCCTTGCGCCTTATGCGCTCGACATCGAAAAGTTCGTGCTCCACTACTACGACAATTACTTCGGCATTCACTTCCCGCTTAAGAAGCTCGACCTCATCGGCATTCCCGACTTCGAGGCCGGCGCCATGGAGAACTTCGGCGCCATCACCTTCCGCGAAGACGAGCTCCTCATCGATCCCAAAACCGCCCCCATCTCTTCGCAGCAGAATGTCGGCCTTGTCATCGCGCACGAGATGGCGCACCAGTGGTTCGGCGATCTCGTCACCATGCAGTGGTGGGACAACATCTGGCTCAACGAGGGCTTCGCCACCTGGATGGAAAACAAGCCCGTGGCCGCGATGCATCCGGAGTGGAATATCCCTCAAATGGTGGCTCGCGATTTGCAGAGAACCATGGATACCGATGCGCAGCCCACCACGCGGCCTATCCGCGCCAAAGCCGACACACCCGACGAGATCGATCAGATGTTCGACGGCATCGCCTACGGCAAGGCCAGTCACGTGCTTCTCATGGTCGAAAACTTTCTCGGCGAAGAAACCTTCCGGCAAGGCGTCCACGCCTATCTCGCCGCCCATGAATACGGCAACGCGACTGCGGAAGACTTCTGGGGCGCTCAGACCGCCACCAGTCACAAGCCCGTCGATAAGATCATGGAATCGCTCGTGGCCCAGCAGGGAGTCCCACTCCTCGCCTTCGCTCCTCCCGTGCACGGCAGCGTCGAAGTCCACCAGCACCGCTTCTTTCTCAGCCCGAGCGTGGCATCCGATCCCAGCGAGAAATGGACGTTGCCCGTCTGTTTCAAGGCCACGGCGTCCGGCAAGAACTGTGCGGTCCTTACTCCCTCGTCAACCCGGCTGCCGGTTCCCGCGAGCGGCCTGTTTTTCGCCAACGCGGGCAGCAGGGGATACTACCGCACCTCATACGCGCCCGCCGACTACCACGCGCTTGCTGCCCAGGTCGAAACCGCTCTGACTCCCGAAGAGCGCATCAGCCTGAACGGCGATGAATGGGCTCAGGTGCGGGCCGGCAAAGCCACCGTGGGCGAATATCTCGATCTCACCGCAGCGCTCAGCGCAGATCCCAACGCGCATGTGGTCTCAGCAGCCGCGGAAAACATTGGCGCCATCGCCGATCAGGTGGCCTCAACCCGGCAGGAACGAGATGAGCTGGCCGCATGGGTGCGGCGGACCTTTGCCCCCGAGTACAAGAAGCTCGGCCCTCCCGCTCCCGGCGACTCGCCCAACACCCGCGAGCTGCGGGCCACGCTCTTCGGTCTGCTCGCCTATCGTGGCAACGATCCCCAGATCATCGCCGAGTCGCGCCGCATCGCTGGCCGCTACCTCTCCGACCCTGCTTCCGTTGACCCCACGCTGGCGCAGACAGCCCTTGGTGTTGCCGCGGAATACGGCGATGCCGCGCTCTTCGAACAGCTGCAGAAGGTCTATGAAACCTCATCCGATCCTGAGAAGCAGGAGACCGCGCTGCGCCTGTTGGCCCAGTTTACTGACCCCACCCTGCGCGAGCGCGCTTTTGACTACGCCGTCTCCGGCAAGGTTCGCAATCAGGACTCGGTCTTTCAGCTCGGCATCGCCCTCCAGATTCCTGAGAACCGCGATGCCGCGTGGAACTTCGTCAAGACCCACTGGGATCAGGTCCAGGCGGAATTCACTACCGAGATGGGCGCGGATATGGTCCAGTTCTCCGGCAGTTTCTGCACTGCTGAAGCGCGTGACGAAGTGAAAAGCTTCTACGCCACCCATCCTGTCGCCGCTTCCGACGTCGAACTCAGGCACGCTCTCGAACACATCGACGGCTGCGTCGAACTGCGCCGCCTCCAGGAGTCCAATCTCCAGAATTGGCTCGCCGCTCACGCCGCCCACTAGAAGCTGTTTCAAATCCCGTTTTGAAAAGGGCACGGCTGGAGGTCCAGGCGTTAGCCGGTTTTGAAAGGGCACGACTTTAGTCGTGCCGCAGCAAGCACCCCGACAGACACCGGACCTTAGCCCCCGACGCTTTGAAAGGGCACGACTGGAGGTCCGGGCGTTAGCCGGTTTTGAAAGGGCACGACTTTAGTCGTGCCGAAAAGGACCGCATAAACACTGGGGCTTTAGCCCCTGAGGGAAGCGCAGAATCCGCTGTTGTTCTTTCTGAATTGTGCCGAGTTTCGGGGACGCCATACTGGAACTGGCTGCATAAATCCTGAAAGGGCACGGCTGGTAGGTCCTTGCCTTGTATCAGGGCACGGCTTCAGCCGTGCCGAAACAAACCCCGAAAGACACCGGGCTTTAGCCCCTGAGGGACGCGCAGAATCCGCTGTTGTTCCTTCTGATTTGAGTTTTGGGGACGCCACACTGGAACTGGTCGCATAAATCCTGAAAGGGCACGGCTGGTAGGTCCTTGCCTTGTATCAGGGCACGGCTTCAATGCACATTGAAAACACCTAAGCTACTGATTTCGCAATGTACTGATGTGCTAGATGTGCAAGATGCGCAGCAGCGACCGCATCCATAGGCCGAGACTTCCCAATTGCCGACGATTCGCTCATTGGATCACGGCAGCCCGATATCACCGCCACTCCGCAACGCGCTGTCATCCCGACAGAGCGCAGCGACGAGGGATCCGCGGTTGCTTTTCAGGAGTTCAAGATGTTGATATTTCCGAGTTGCCGACAATACATCCGGAGCTGATCAACCGCCCTTTTTGTTGCTGCCTTCATCGCTTGCGAACGCAGGTGTATCCCAGATGCAGGTCTGTCTTGCCGGACGAAGCCGCGCCCTCAGGATCAAACATCGCCATGTCCCCCGAATCTCGAGGCTCTGTAAAGTGCGATGGACTAGCTTGCGGTGTTCCGAAGACACTGTCGACGACAAAGCCCTCCCCGCAGAGGCCGTACAAGACGAAGCCGCCGGTCAGTCTATAGCTTGTGTAGGCTTGCCATGGCTGCAGTTCCTTGCCCGCACTTGTCACGTGGAAAACAACCGGATGATCGCCGGGAGAGTAGTTGACAAGCATATCGACGCGATACTGATGAACGCTCTCGCTGGGCTTTTCCTTAGATTCAGCAGGGAGCGGTGGCTTGGGCGTGCATGTTCCAACCGGCTCGATGTGCTGCACACTTTGAGAAGTCTCCAAGGAGTAGTAGCCAGTCGGCGAAGAGTAGATCGAGCCCCTTGAGCGGACTCGACAGCCCCTGAGAACCTCTATCTGCGTCCAGTCGTCCCCCTCGGGCACCAGTTGGACCGAGGTCTGTCCGGATTGCTCCCGATCCAATTTCAGCTCAAACCATTTACGAATGCCATTGTGATAAACGAGTTGGCCGGTCAGTGTCTGGACCTGAGGTGGCGTCTCGGCTTCTCTCTCCTTCGATTGGGGTTGCTGTCCGACGGCGATTCCATACGTGAGTGAAGCTACGAAGAGCGGCACAAAAAGTCTTGAGACGTTCATTGAGGACGACTATACATCTCCTCAGAACGATCACTCCCGAGCGACCGCCAATTCGGAAGATTCGGGCAGTCAACCCGAATCCGTGTTCCTGGCGAAGAGTCGAGCACAAAATTAGCACAGAATATCGATTGTCGTTCGTAATGACCTGATTCCCGGAGGCTTCGGAACGGCCTACTTTGAAAGGGCACGGCTTCAGCCGTGCCGAAACAAACCCTGATAGACACCGCGCTTTAGCCCCGCTGCTACAACTGTCAAGTCCCGCAACCCTCGCCAACACCCGCAACCCCCTGAAAACAAGCCGCGAAAAAAGCCTCTGGCAATTGCAGATTATTTCCCCTCTTTACGGCAAAATCGAAGCAGAGTTGGAGAAGATCCATGAGCCGTCCGCGCCCGGTCGGCACAACATCCTCAACTCCCTTGCACGCAGGACTTTGCGTGGAACCCTTTTGGAAGCCGGTTGTTACGCTCCGGTCTTCCTCTTAATCCTCCTCATCGAGGACTTTCCGCGCTTCGACGGGGGTGGGGAGGGGAAGGGGGGTGGTCTGAGTACTTGGCTGGGAAACATGCGCGCCGCAGTCCCACGTTCGCTCTGCATCCCCAGGAAATTTGTGTGCCTTCACAGCCTGCGCAACCTGGCGCATGCCTCATCCAGTTCCGCATCCTGCTTGGCAAAGCAGAAGCGCAGCAGGTTCTCGCCACGCCCAGGACGGTAGAACGCGCTCCCCGCCACTGACGCCACCCCCGTCGCGCGCAGAAGATGGCGCGCCTTCTCGGCTGCGTTCTTCCCCGGCAGTCGCTCTGCGCTGGCCATCACGTAATACGCTCCCGGCGGCACGTGCGGTGACATGCCGGCATCCTTCAGAGCCGCCACCAGTCGCTCGCGCTTCGATTGATAATCCGCCGCAAGCTGCGTGTAGAAACTCGGCGGCAGCTGTTCCAGACCCACTGCCGTGGCCACCTGAAATGGCGCCGGCGAGCAAACATACGTCAGATCGTGGAAGTGCGACATTGCTGGCATCCACCTTCTGTCGGCAACCGCATAGCCCACCCGCCACCCCGTAATCGAAAATGTCTTGCTGAATCCTGACATTACGATCGTCCGCTCGCGCATGCCGGGCAGCGCCGCCGCGCAGATATGCTTCGCCCCGTCGTAAACGAAATACTCGTAGATCTCGTCGGTGAAAAGAAACAGATCCCGCTCGATGCAAAGCTGCGCAACCGCTTCGATCTCCGGCAGCGTAAAGATCTTTCCCGTCGGATTCGCCGGTGTGTTCAGCAGGATCGCCCGCGTGCGCTCGGTGACCGCCGACCGCATCGCATCCGCGTCGAGTTGCCACTCCGGTTCGGCCAGACCCACAAGAACAGGCTCCACGCGCAGCGACTTCAGGGTATTCACGTGATATCCGTAGAACGGCTCGAAGACCAGCACCTCGTCGCCCGGATTGAGCAGCGCCATCGCCGCCACGTGCAATCCGGCCGTCGCGCCCGAGGCCACCAGCACCTCATTCTCTGCGTTGTAGTTCAGCCCGTAGTCGCGCACCTGCTTGGCCGCAATCGCCTCGCGCAGCCGCGCGATGCCGTCGCACCGCGTATAGATGTTCTGCCCGCCGCGAATCGCCTCGATCGCCGCCGCTTCCACCACCTCCGGCACAGGCGTGTCGCACACACCCTGCGCTAGGTTGATGCCGCCAGTGCGATCGCACTCGGTGGTCATGGCGCGAATCTCAGACTGAAAAGTCTCCGGTGCAAGCGAACTGAGCGCAAGGCGCCCTCGCGATGCGGAAATAGATGTCAATGTGCCGGTCAAGGGGAAGTTCCTTCCTGTCTATCTTACATTCGCACGCTCCATTCGGTGGATTCCGCGCTCCGCAAACGGGTGCCGAAGTTGAACACGGATACAAGCCGCGATCCACCTCGCCTCGACGGATCTCGAGGACAGCGAAGAGCGATCGCGAGCCATGACTGCTATCTTGGTTGTGATTGCTCGATAGAAGAAAGGACGGACGCGCATGTACCTGGCAATCGTCATTCTGCTTATGTTCGTGCTTCCCGTCCTATCGATGAGCCTGGAGCACCATCATTCATCGGGCGCGGTTTCGTGGGCGATGCTGGCCGGGAAGTGGTTTGTTTTCTGGAGCGCCGGCGTCCGGCTGCTGATTGCCGGACTGCGGCAGTGCCTGCAACCGAAATTCACCGCTGTAGCAATCTTTCGCATGAAGACCGAAGAGGCGCTGCCCATCATTCGAGAACTGGGTATCGGTAACTTTGCTATTGGCGTGGCCGGGGTAGCGTCGTTGTGGATTCCAGGCTTCATCGCGCCGGTGGCTTTGATTGCAGCCATCTTCTACGGCTTCGCAAGCGCGTTCCATGTCGCGGCGAAAACGCGTAGCACGAATGAAAACATCGCGATGGTTAGCGACCTTTGGGTGGCCGCGGTCCTCGCTGCTTACTTGATCAACCTCAGGGCGTAAAGATGCACGAGCTTTCCATCGCGAGCAGCATTGTCGAAGCCGTCACCGACTCCGCCGCCGCCTATCCCGGTGCGATTGTAGAAGTGGTGCGTCTGCGCGTCGGCGCGCTCGCCTCCATCGTCGAAGATTCCCTCCAGTTCTGCTGGGAACTTGCTACCGAAGACACGCCTCTCGCCGGCTCGGCCCTCGCCATCCTTCGACTGCCCGTCATCGTGCATTGCGACCGTTGCGCCATCGACGCCCAGCTCGACGGTGTGCAGACCTTTCGTTGCCCGCGCTGCGGCCAAATCGCCTCCGACCTTCGCCAGGGGCGCGAATTGGAAATCGAGTCGATAGAATTGCAAGACCCGGACGAAACACCGCAAGAGCCGGCCAAGGTAAAGGAGCGCGCATGACCACCCGCATTGTCGAACTGCGACGCGGAATCCTCAAGAAAAACGACGAGCTGGCAGCAGGCCTGCGCGACCGCTTCACCTCGGCCGGAGTGCTGGTGCTCAATCTCGTCTCCAGTCCCGGCACCGGTAAAACCGCCCTCCTCGAACGAACTCTTCGCGAACTGCGCGGCCGCGGCGTGCGCGTTGCTGCCCTAGTCGGCGATCTCGAAACCGACAACGATGCCCGGCGTCTGGCCGCGAGCGGTGCGCCCGTGCGCCAGATCAACACTCACGGCATCTGCCATCTCGACGCCGAGATGGTCTCCAGGCATCTCGAAAGCTGGGAAAATGTCTCTCTGCCCGGACTGAACCTGCTCTTCATTGAAAACGTCGGCAACCTGGTCTGCCCCTCAAGCTATGACTTGGGCGAGCGCATCCGCGTGGCGCTGCTCAGCGTCACCGAAGGCGAGGACAAGCCCCTGAAATACCCTGGCCTCTTCAACTCCGCCGACACCGCAGTGATCACCAAGATCGATCTCGCCGGCCCGTGCGGCTTCGATCGCGATCTCGCCCTCAAGAACCTCAACGAAATCCGCCCCGGTATTCGCGTCTTCGAGACCAGCTCTAAAACCGGCGTGGGCATGGATGCATGGCTCGACTTCCTTACCCGCGAAGCACATACTTGAAGCAGGGTTTAGAGCGCTGCCACTGCTTTTGATCGGCCAGCGAGCTACATTCTCTGACCGGTCACCACTTTGCCCATTGCCAAGTTCGTGTCCCTGGCGGTATTTTTCCCTTAAGGTCGGTAGCACAACATGTGTCCTTCGGAGTCCCCAGAGCGGGTCGCCGGTGCGGAAGAGCGCGTTGAGCCGGGGTTTGCCCAAAGCACCATCGAGAATCTCTTTGAGTTTTCGCCCGATGCGATTCTGATCACGGACTCTGAGGGCGTCATGCGCGGCGCCAATCCGCGCGCCGAAGAGCTCTTCGGTTATGCCAGCCAGGAACTGATTGGCAAACGCGTTGAGATGCTCATTCCGGCGCGCTTCCGTGCCAGCCACCCGCGCCATCGCGAAGACTACAATGCCGCTCCGCGTCCCCGTCAGATGGGAGCCGCACTGAATCTCTTCGGCATGCGCAAGGACGGGACCGAATTCCCCGTCGACATCATGCTCAAGCCAGTCCGGACCGATGCCGGCCCGGCTGTAGTCAGTTTCATCCGCGACACAACCGAACAGAAAGCTGCTCAAGAGGCTCTGCGCCTCAACGACCTGCGCCTGCGCTCCATCGTCGAGAGCATCAGAGAATACGCCATCTATCTCCTCGATCGCGATGGGCATATCATGACCTGGAATCCCGGCGCTGAGCGCATCAAGGGATACGCAGCCGACGAGGTCGTCGGCCTGCACTTCTCGCGCTTCTTCACTCAGGAAGATATCGAGCGCAATCATCCCGCCGAGCTTCTCCGTCAGGCCACTGCCAAGTCTCGCGTGGAAGAAGAAGGCTGGCGTGTCCGCAAGGATGGATCGCGCTTCTGGGCCAACGTCGTGATTACCGCAATTCACGATACCGCGGGTCACGTGACCGGCTTCGCCAAAATCACCCGCGATGTAAGTGAGCGCAAGCAGGCACAGGAAGCGATGATCGCCGAGTTGAGCAGCCTCCTGCTTGCCAATGTGGATATCCGCAAGCTCCTCGGCGCATTCTCCGCCACCATGCGGCAGATGGTTCCTCACGATGCGGCCACCTTGGCTCTCTTCGAGGAATCCACCGCCAAATTGCGCGTCCAGTTCCTCGCCGCCGGCGAAAAAGATGCGCCGCATCGCGGCGAAGTCCTTCTCGATCCCGACAAATCTCCAGCCGGTCACGCTTTCCGCACCCGGCAGCCTCTCATCCTCGACAAAATGGACGCCTGGCCGCCTGAGTCAGTGCAGCACTTGACCTCACTCGGAATGCAATCCGGCGTTTGGGTTCCGCTCATTCATCGTGAGCGAACCCTGGGCGCCATCATGGTCGCCAGCCGCACAGAAGGCGCGTTTGGCGAGCACGACGCTGAAACCCTCGCCCAGGTTGCCGGCCAGGTGGCTATGGCCGTAAACAATGCGCTCGCCTTTAAGCAGATCGCCGAGCTTCGCGATCGGCTAAGCCAGGAAAAGCAGTACCTCGAAGAAGAGATTAACCTCGAGCATAGCTTCGACGAGATCGTGGGCGAGAGCGCCGGCCTGCGCAACGTTTTGCGCGAGATTGAAACCGTGGCCCCAACCGACGCAACTGTCCTCATCCAGGGCGAGACGGGAACCGGAAAAGAACTGCTCGCGCGCGCCATCCATCGGTTGAGCCCCCGCAGCGAACGCACCTTTATCAAGCTCAATTGCGCCGCCATCCCTGCCGGGCTCATCGAAAGCGAGCTCTTTGGCCACGAGAAGGGCGCATTCACCGGGGCCATCGCGCGCAAAATCGGCCGCCTTGAGCTGGCGCATGAAGGCACGCTGTTTCTCGATGAAATCGGCGAGCTCCCGCTGGATCTGCAGCCCAAATTGCTTCGCGCTCTCCAGGAACGCGAGATCGAGCGGGTCGGTGGGACGCGTCCTATTCCCGTCAACGTACGCCTCATCGCAGCCACCAATCGCGATCTGGCGAAAATGGTCGCAGAAAAACAATTTCGTAGCGACCTCTTCTATCGCCTCAAGGTCTTTCCCATCTTCGCGCCGCCGCTTCGCGAGCGTGCCGCCGATATTCCGATCCTCGTGCGTCACTTCGTCGATCGCCACAGCCGCCGCATGGGCAAAACCATCGAGACCATCCCCCCGGAAGCCATGGAGGCCTTAAGCGAATGGAAATGGCCCGGCAACATTCGCGAGTTGGAAAACTTTCTTGAGCGCGCGGTAATCCTCTCGAAGGGACCCGCTCTCCACGTGCCTCTGGCCGAACTCGAAACCATGGAAGACGAGGAGGAAGAGGACGCCGCCGTTTCCGCGAACCCCACGCTTCTGGCCGCCGAGCGTGACCATATTCTGCGCGCGCTGCGCGAGGCCAAGGGCATGATCGGCGGACCCAACGGCGCTGCCGAACGCCTCGGCCTCAAGCGCACCACCCTCAACTCCAAGATAAAAAAGCTCGGCATCGAGCGCAGCGAGTATATGTAGACAGCTGCTTCTTCTGACTCCTCACCCGGTCCGTAAGTGTCGAAGCCTCGAAGTCTCGCAGCCTACTTTCTTTCAGCCCCCGCTCTCTGCCCAACCGAATGAGCTGAAAGCTAAGACCTGAGAGCTAAGAGTTGAAAGCTAAGGGCTGAGAGCTGTCTTCGCGACGTCCCATCGTCGCGCGACGAAATATCGTCTTCGTCACTTCGTCACGACCCGTCCCCAACGCTCGCCGCTGTCTCCTAACAATTCATTTGTTGTCAATGGTTTGGACGCGCTTGTGATCCAGGTCACAAGTTTGGCATGCACCGTGCACTTGTACTGGGCGTGGCGCAGGACGAGCCAAAACAGTGCTGAGAATCACGGTGAAAGAAAACTCCGAAGCAGTGGTCCTGAAACTGGAGGGTCGGCTTACCGGACCGTGGGTGGAAGAGCTTGGCCACCTGTGGGAACAGACTGCGCCTGGCTTGAATGAAAGAAAGCTATCACTCGATCTTCGCGAAACCACATTTGCCGACGCCGGCGGAATCAGGGTCCTGCAAGCAATCTATTCCCAAACAGGAGCCAGAATTCTCGCCGGGACACCCTGGACCCAATACCTTGCCGACGAAGTCACGGCCGGCAGAAGCCATTCAACGGAACTGGAGGGTTGAAATGCAATACGACCGCGAAAGAATCAATGAGACCCCACTGCCTTCTTACCGGAAGGGAGAGTTTTTCAAAGCATTGTCAACCGCCGCGCTGGCCGATCTGGAGCCGCTCCTCGCCCCCTCCAGCTATCCATCCAACATGGTCCTCTTCAATGAGACCCAGCCAACCGATGGAATCTACGTCGTCCTCGAGGGCGAGATCAAGCTCTCGATTAATTCAACCGACGGCCGCCGTCTCGCCTTTCACATTGCAAAAGCAGGCGAAGTGCTCGGCCTTTCCGCAACCCTCTCGGGTGGCGAGTACGAGATGACCGCCGACACTCTCTACCCATCCAAGATCGCCCACATCGAGCGCCAGACCTTCATGCAGTTCCTGGCCCGGCACCTCGATGTCTACCCCATCGTCACTCGTGAAGTCAGCCGCAGTTTTAACCTCGCCTGCGAGCAGTTGCGCATGGTCGGCCTGTCAACCTCGGTCCATGAACGGCTGGCCCGCTTGCTGCTGGTGTGGAGCGACGGCTCTGAAAAGAAGACGGAAGGCGCGCGTTGCCGCCTGTCCATGACCCATGAAGAGATCGGCGAGTTCATCGGCGCCTCGCGCGAGACCGTTACCCGCACGCTCAGCATATTCAAGAATCGTCATCTTGTGGCACAGCACGGCTGCACCATTACCATCCCCAGCCGCAACGCTTTGGAGAATTACGCGCGCGGGTGATCCAACCAGCTCTCCAGGTCGGCAAACTGAATCGCTGCAAATGAATTCTATTGGCCGTTTGTTCGAGTCACACGATGGGAAGGCATCGCGTAGCTCAGGCAAGCGGCCTTCACTTTTCCGCGCCCCGTTGCGGTTCAGCTACGATTCTGTTCATAGGAGCGCAAAGCCATGAACGCGGATTGGCATTCTCGAAATCTGATGCCTGCCAGGGCAACCCTGGAGCAGAGGATCGCCTGGCACAAGCAGCATCAAAAGCATTGCGGTTGTCGTGAGATACCCGCAAGCCTTCGAAAATACATCCCTGCAAAGAAGCCGAGAAAATAGACGCGTGTAGCCATCACCCTGTTAGCCGATCCTCCGCAGCGCGGTGTTTGCTGAATCATATTCGCGCATCCCATGCATGATCGTCGAAACCGGACCAGCGAAATAAGCTAAGGGCTGGAAGCTAAGAGCTCCTAGCTGTTTTTCTCAGCGCCGCCTTTGCCCCGTGATATCCGCACATTCCATGCACTCCTCCGCCTGGAGGCGTCGACGCAGAGCAAAGATAGAGTTTCTGCACACCTGTCGAGTAACTGCACAGCGTTGGCCTTAGGAAGAATTGCCTCAAACTCAACGCGCCGCCTGCGATGTCTCCGCCCAGGAGATTTGCATCCATCTTTTCCAGCGCAGCCGGCCCGGAGACCCGGCGCGCCAGCACGCAATCGCGGAATCCTGGCGCAAAGCGTTCGATCTGCGCCTCGATACGCTCCTTCATATCCACCGCTGACCCGTTTGGCACATGACAGTAGGCCCATAGAACATGCTTGCCCTGCGGCGCGCGTGTCGCATCGAAGAGAGTCGGCTGAGCCGCCAGTACAAACGGCCGCTCTGCAACTCGTCCGTGGGCAACTGCATCTTCCGACGCTGCAATCTCCTCAAGAGTTCCGCCGAGGTGAACGGTGATGGCCCTCCGGCACTCCCCGGCTCGCCACGGAACCGGCTCGGAAAGCGCGAAATCCATCTTGAATGCTCCAGGTCCCGGCCGGAATCGCGAGAACGCCCGCCGATACGAACCTGAAATCTGGTCGCCCGCGATCTCAACCAATTGCCGTGGCGTTGTATCGAACAAGACCAGCTCGCCGGCGCCTTGCAACTCCCGAAGCACTGCCGCGTCGATGCGCCGCGAGGTGTGCACCGCGCCGCCCCCCTTTACGCTTATCGCTTGCAGGTAGCCGATCAACGCGCGTGGGATGGCTTGTGCCCCGCCGCGCGGAATCGGCCAGCCACACGCGTGCAGCGTGATTCCAAACATGAGTCCGATCGTTGCGGTTAGCGGCTCATCCAGGCTCAGAACCGAATGGCCGGCCAGCCCGGCAAAAACGGCGCGTGTGCGCTCGCTCGAAAAATGATTTGTGGCAAAACTCCGCGCCGGCTGAAGCACGCTCAAGCCGAATCGCGCCATCCGCAGCGGATGATGCGGCAGGCGCAGGGCAGGTCCCAGCGTGTCTTCTGCAAAATCCTTCCAGTTGGCTACGGCCGGTTCAACCAGCCGGCGCCACTCCTTTCCATCCACGCCAAGCGCGCGCTCCGTCTCACCCAGCTCCCGCTCCATTACTACCGCGGTGCCGTCATCCAGCGGATGCGCCAGCGGCGCTTCGCCGTGGATCCACTCCAATCCGTGATCTGCGAGCGGCAGCGAACCGAAGAACGGCGACCCGGCCGCAAACGGATGCACCGCCGAGCCAAAATCGTGCAAAAACCCCGGCAACGTCAGCGGCAGCGTTCGCGTTGCGCCTCCCGGCTCAGCTTCGGCCTCAAAAACCTCCACGCGCATCCCGGCTTGGGCCAGAACAATGGCTGCAGCCAGGCCGTTCGGCCCCGATCCGATCACGCACGCTCGCCCCAAATCCACCAACGTCTCGCTCCCCAGCTTGCGTCCCCCAGTCCCTACGTCCCTCAGTCCCTGCCCTCAACATCCGGCCACTGCACCACGGTCATTTCACCACTTGAGGTGATCGTCAACTCCGGCGCATAGAGCCCGAGATACTGCCGTCGCCACCAGTCACCCGTGCGCCGTTTTTCGTCCAGCGACGTAAACCAGTATTGCCAAAGCACCGCGCGCACATATCTCGGCGGAATCCGCGGGAATGGATTGTTACGGAACAGCGCCAGCACATCTGGCGAACTCACCAGCAGCCGTTCCTCGGTCAGCGGAACCATCTCGTTCTCCCTCCATCCGCCGAGCGATGCAAACCACAGGTTCCAGTCGAAGCGCGGCTGATACGGTGCGTAGATGCGCGGATCTTCGTTGATCGCCTGCGGCTTGTTGCGGAATTCATAGGTCTTCCAATTCTGTCCATCGTCCGATCCCTGGAACTCAATCTCGTACCGCCCCCGCGTCATCACTGCGAAGAGCCCGTACTGATTAGCGATACGAAAAGGCTCAAGTGCGGCGACCGGTCCGGCCGGAACCGGGATATGCCCGAATGGCAGGCCAATCATCTCCGCCGTCGTGTCGTAGAAAATCCATGTGAGCATGACCGCCGAAAGAACTACCCCCACGGCCCACCGATAAAAGCTCACCCGCTCGCGCCAACCGGTTCGCGGAGAGGGCATCTCGCGCGCCTCAACCTCTGTCGTCGGTGGCCCACCCTCGCCCGCCGCGAGAATCGACAACGGCCGTTCGCCTTCTCCTGCCAGTGCCGAAACCGGTTCCGGTGGCCTCAGTTCCTCTTCGCGCGGCCGCCACCGCTCCGGCACAAAACGCATCAGAAAGCTGTCATCGAGCAGCAGGAAGCCCAGCGAAAGCACTAGGTAGTTCAGAAAAGTGTAATTTGCTGTGAGGATCACGCCCATCTCCCACGGCGTGACAATGAAGAAACAAATCAGCCGCACGCGGCGCGGGAAAAACATCATGAACACCAGGCCCAGTTCCATGCCCAGCGTTCCCGCCACGGTTGCGGCATGAAACCAGTGAGGTAAATGTTCTATGTACCAGCCGATCCACGTCGGCAGCGGCCCGTTCTGGTAGTACTCGTCCATCGCCGTAAAGTTGCGCCACTCTACGTCGCCGCTCAGCAGCTTCACCATGCCCGACTCGAAATAGATCCGAAACCACTCCCATTGCAGCAGGAACTGGCTCATCCTCGATGGCGGATCGTTCGCTCCCCATCCCGGCAACAATCCGCTTGGCGCGAAGAACAACGTGATGAATCCCGCCTCGAGCAACATCCCGTCAGATTGATAGCTCGAAAAGACATTCGATGCCGCAATGAACGAAAGAAAGCAGAGGAAGCAGACAAAGAAGCACAGCCGTGGCCAGAGATTCAGAAAGCCAACCACAGACGCGATCAGCCCGATCCAGGTAATGGTCATCAGCGCCGCCGAGCCCGCTGAAATCCAGTAGAGCGACGGTACATAGTAGTAGCGGGCAAAGCCCACCTGCTCTGCCGCCGCGTGGAGATACTCCCGCGCCGGCAGAATTCCTTCCGGCCCGATCAAACCTTTGATCTGAAACAGCAGCGAATAGAATGCTGAGAAATAGATCACCGCCAGCGCGCGCAGAAAGATCCAACGCGGAATCAGCCGGCCTTGAGGGCCGCTGCGGCCGTCAAAAAACCACCTGAAGACGTTCATCGCTTGCGGTCGGCTCATCTCAGGACCAGCATACCGCTCGTCGACCCCAATCGCTGCGCCTGTCGAAGCGCGAACCAACCGCAGCCGATGCCGTGCGCGTCAGTCCAGCCGCGCCGCCAGCAATCCCGGCCGCTCGTCGGCCAAAGTGAGCAGAAGTTCTCCAAACAGAGTGTTTGCCCAGGCAAACCAGGCCCTGGTGAATTCCGTTGGATTGTCTTTGTTGAACGACTCGTGCATTAGGCCTTTGCCGGCCGTCGTGTCGCGCAGCCACCGTAGGCATTGCCGAATCTCGGCATCATTCGTCGAGGTGAAAGCGCGAAACATGATTGACATCGGCCACACTGCATTCAGTCCGATATGCGGGCCGCCCACGCCCTCCGCCGCCGTGCCACTGAAGAAGTACGGATTCGCATCGCTCAGCGCAAAGGCCCGAGTCCGCTGGTACAACGCATCCTTGGCATCGCAGCTCCGCAGATAAGGCATCGAAACCAAACCTGGCGCATTCGCGTCGTCCATCAACAGGCTGTTGCCGTAGCCGTCCACTTCATATGCCCAGATTTCGCCGTATCGTGGATGGTTCACGCGCCCGTGCACCGCCGTTGCCCTCGCCACCTCATCGGCCAATTCTGACGCGCGCCTCGCAAGTTTCTCATCGTTCGCGGCGTGGGTCGCCAGGTCCGCCGCTTGCCGCAACGACACCACCGCAAACAGGTTTGCCGGCACAAACAGCGGGTAAACGCATGCGTCATCCGACGGGCGAAACATGCTGAAGATCATCCCGTTCGCCTGCGCCGGATTTCCAAAGCCGGAAAGCGCAAGCGTGTCGTACGGATTCGACGTTTCGCGTTGAAAACAGTAAGGCCCCTTCGACTCCTTGCGCTGCTGCTCGATGAAGGTACGAAGAATCGTTTCCACCGCGGCACGCCATTGCGCGTCGAACGGTGTCGTGTCGCCCGTCGCCTGCCAGTAGCCGTGCGCCAGCCGAATCGGATAGCAGAGCGAGTCGATCTCCCACTTGCGCTCGGCCACACCCGCGTGTTGTTCCGTATGATCGTGAACCGCCCACGAGAGCGGCGGATCGCTCAGTGCGCGCGTAAACGCATTGGCATATGGATCGACTTGGATCATCCGCGCCTGTCTGCGCACCACGCCTTCGATCAGGGCGCGCAGCTTCTCATCCTGCTTTGCAAATCGCAAATATGGCCACACCTGCGCGGATGAGTCGCGCAGCCACATCGCGTCAATGTCACCGGTAACAACGTAGGTGTCAGGATGCCCATCGCTCGTGCCCGGAAAAACAGTCGTATCAAGGGTGTTGGGCAGGCAGTTTCCTGCAAGTGTCCGCAGCGCCCGATCGGCGATGCGCCTCTGCAGTGTACGAATAGCTTCTTCGACAGTCGGCGAAGTGAATTTGCGATCAGCCAGTGCGGGCCGTGCCTCTGGTAATTCCGTCGCCACCGTCGCCGCACCGATGGGAGCAACCTTGCTTGCACGGCTGGCGTGAGCCAATGCCGCCGCTCCAACTCCCGCCAAAAACGCGCGTCGTGTCTGAGTGTGTTTCTCAGCCCCTTCAATTCCGCCGGTGGTCAAGTCCGCAAAGGGTTCGGATAAATTGTCAGTTCTTTTCACCCATCCAGCATAATGGGTATGCGTTATTCATACCCGGGGCCTGAAAAGCCGCTAACCCGGCGCGCTCGTCTTCGCCTTCTTTGCAACAAAATCTCGCAGCGCCACGGCATTGTTGTGTTCCGTGTCGTGCGAACTGTAGATCAGTGTCACGGTTCCCTTTCGCGCCGCTTCCACCAGCGGCATCCACGCCTCCGGCCTGGTTTTCAATTCGGCAAAGTAGCGTTCCCGGAACTCATCCCACCGCGCGGGATCATGCCCGAACCACTTGCGCAACTCCGTACTCGGCGCGGCATCTTTCAGCCACTCGACGATCGGCAACGATGTCTTCTTCACACCTCGTGGCCATAGCCGCTCGACGAGAAACCGCTTCCCATCTTCCCTGCTCGGCTTCTCATAGGCCCGTTTCAGCTCGATCATCTTCCCCCTCCGTCTTCAGCCGCCGTCAAATTCGCGGCAACACTTCTGCTCTGGATTTTCTGTACGAAAAGATCGTCGGTCCGATGCCAACCCGCAACGGCACCTGTTACATTGTTAACCGCGCACCGTTCCCTGGCTGCGAAGCTTGGGCGTCCGGCGCCGCAACATTCCCCGGGGGCCCCTCGTGCAATTCCGATCCGTCTTCATCGCAGTCAGCGTATCTTTTGCCTTGATTCTCGCGGCCTTCCTCATTAACCGAGCGCGCCCGAGAACCGAAACCGAGCAGCCCACCGCAGATTTCGTACGCGCCTCAGGCAAATGCGCCGAGTGTCACGCCCGCTCCCAATATTCGATCGTTCACGAATACGAAATGTCAGCCCATGCTCGGAAGAACGTAACCTGCCTCGATTGCCACGCGCCCGCCACAGGCCAGAATAAGGTCGACCATCACGGCTTCGTCATCAGCGATCATCTCACCGCGGGCAACTGCCGCTCCTGCCACGAAAACATCTATCAGGAATTCCTGCGCAGCCGCCACGCGGCGCCAAGCTGGGCGGCAGTGCATGGCGCCCAGGGCCTCAGCAAAGAGCAGGTCGCCTTCAGCGAGCAGTTCCAGCCAGGTGGCACAAATCGTCCGCCTAATCCGCTCACCGTACCCGAAGGGCATCCTGCCGTCACCGGGGGTTGCGAGCAGTGCCACGCTATCGGCAAGCCAAACAGCGACGGTACCATCGGTACCTGCACGGAGTGCCACTCACGCCACACCAGTTCTGTCGCTCTCGCCCGTCTACCCTCTACCTGCGGCCAATGCCACATGGGGCCCGACCACTCGCAAATGGAGATCTACAACGAGTCCAAACACGGCGTCATGTTCGCCGCGCAGCGTAACCTGCTCAATCTCGCCGCCGATCCGCGCACGCTCACTACGCGCGACATGTTCGTGCCCACTTGCGCCACTTGCCATATGAGCGGCATCAACGGCCTCAAGGTCACGCACAATCCGTCGGACCGGCTCAGCTGGTATCTCGCCGATGCCGTCAGCACCCACCGGCCCAACTACCTGCAGGCGCAGGTCAATATGAAGCAGGTCTGTACCCAGTGCCATACGCAGGCCCTGGTCGATCGTATCTATTCGCAAGCCGAGCAGGTCATCGCCAACACCAACACACGCGTCCTCGCTGCCAAAGGCATCATGGACGGCCTGCATAAAGACGGCACTCTCTCCGGCCCGCCCTTCACCCACCCCGTCGACTTTACTTATTTCAACCTCTGGCACTACGACGGCCGCACCAGCAAGCATGGTGCTTTCATGGGCGGCGCGGACTTCGTCCAATGGCATGGCAATTACGAGTTGCTCGCGAAAACCGTCGAGATTCAGCACGACGCCGATGAGCTGCGGAGGGAGCATGGCCGCAAGTAGCGCGCTCGATCATGCCCAGAGACTCATCCGCGGGCCATATCTTCGCTGGGCGCATGATTCCCAGCTTTGGGTCGAGCTTTTCGTTGCTGCGAATCTGGCCATCCTCGCTCTCGATATCTACATCGCCCATTCCACCAACCAATTTGGCAAGCCCGCCGAATATATCCCTCTCTATTTCTCGATTGCCGCGCCGATAGTCCTCGCCGCGGGCATCTTTCTGCGTTGGGTGGCGCACGCCGCAGCTCCGTGGCGCATCGCCGGACACATCGTCGGATGGCTGTCGATCCTCACCGGCCTCGCCGGTGTTCTCTACCACCTCGAGAGCAGCTTCTTTCTCGAGCGCACCGTTCGCAGCCTGACCTATGCCGCGCCCTTCGCCGCCCCGCTGGCCTATTCCGGTCTCGGATTCCTTCTCATCATGAATCGCCTGACCGATCCCCGCTCCGCCGAATGGGCCCGATGGGTCATTTTGCTCGCCCTCGGCGGGTTCTTCGGTAACTTCGTTCTCTCCCTCACCGATCACGCCGAAAATGGCTTCTTCGCTCACACCGAATGGATCCCCGTTTGTTCGTCGGCTCTCGCAACCGGGTTCCTCCTCGTTCCACTCATGCTTCCTGTCGCACGGCGCTTTCTCGACGCCTGCTCCGGTGTAATGCTTCTGCAGGCCGCAGCTGGCGTCCTCGGCTTCTGGTTCCATCTCCAAGCCAACCTGGTCGAACCGGGGCACAATCTTTGGGAGAAGCTGGTTAACGGCGCCCCTCCCCTCGCGCCGCTGCTCTTTCCCAATCTTGTCGCGCTGGCGTGGATCGGCATTTGGGCTATCACTCCCCACCTGCCCGAATCTGCCTCGCAATCGCCCGGCCGTTCTTCCATCCTGGGCGCCGTTCATGCCTGGGCGAGTCCCGCCGACGGCGCCCCGCCCGTCAGCGCTGATCGGGCCATCGCGCGATATCATCTTCCTGCATGAAACCCGCCTTTCACACGCAACCACGACATGAGGAACACACGATGAGTCCAATTCTGAAACTCGCCGCATGGCTTTTTTTCTTACCCGCATTGACCGCCGTTGCTCAGCAGGACTATTTCAGCAACTGGCCTCCTGGCCGTTCTCCCCAGGAAGTGGGCAAGGCGCTCGCCGATCACTTCGTGACCAGCCCGCACCAATACGGCGCAACGATCCACTACGCCGAAGTCGGAACCTGGTACGGCGCCCTCACATTCGCCGCCCTCGCTCACGACACCGATCTGCGCGACCGGCTGATCGCGCGATTCGAACCTCTCTTTCCTGGTGGCGTTGAAGCCGACCGCATTCCCAAACGCGATCACGTCGACGACTCGATCTTCGGCATCGTTCCTCTCGAGATCGCCATCCAGACCAGGGACAAGAAGTATCTCGATTACGGCCTCTCCTTCGCCGACAAGCAATGGGCCGATCCGCAGTCCGACGGCCTCTCCCACCAGACGCGCTACTGGATTGATGACATGTACATGCTCACAATCCTGCAGCTCGAGGCCTGGCGCGCTACCGGCGATAGAAAATATCTCGAGCGCGATGCGAAAGAGATGGCCGCCTATCTGGACAAGTTGCAACAGCCCAACGGCCTCTTCTACCACGCGCCCGACGTGCCGTTCTTCTGGGGTCGCGGCGATGGCTGGGTTGCTGCTGGAATGGCCGAGATTCTGCGCGATCTGCCCGCGGACCATCCCCTCCGCCCACGCATCATGGCCGGCTACAAGCTCATGATGGCCGCTCTCCTCAAATATCAAACCTCGGACGGAATGTGGCGCCAGCTCATCGACCGTGAAGAATCGTGGGAGGAATCCTCGAGCACCGGCATGTTTACCTTTGCCCTGATCACCGGCGTGAAGAACGGCTGGCTAGATGCCGCCACCTACGGTCCCCCTGCGCGCAAGGCGTGGATATCAGTCACCGGTTTCATCGACCAGAACAGCGACATCACCAGCGTCTGCGAAGGCACGGGCAAGAAAAACGACCTGGAGTACTATCTCGAGCGCAAGCGCCGCACCGGCGACTTCCACGGCCAGGAACCGGTCCTGTGGGCTGCGTCCGCGCTGCTGCGCTAGCAAGTCAGCAAGTTAGCGAGTCAGCGCCAAGGACTATCGGCGCGCGGGACCTGGGGACTGATGCGAATATGAGCTGCCAACTCGCTGACCCGCTGACTTGCTGACTCGCCGCCTCAGTCCAGCCTCGTCAGATACGCATTCCCCTCCGCCGGCTGCAGATGGTCCGCGATGTATTCCGCCGTCGCACGATCGTCGCCCGACGGTCGGATCCGCACCCAGTAGCTGTTCTCGCCCGCAAACTCGATCACGTTCGACCCGGGGTAGGTGCGCAGCAGCTCCTCTTTCAGGTCCAATGCCTCGCCCTCGTTGTGAAATGCCCCGATCTGCACGCACCACCGCCCGCCAACATCGATCGGCTTCGGAGCCGCATAGACATCCATGCGCACCCGCACCAGTCCCCCGCGATAAACACCTGTCACCTTGGCCGCGGCCATCGTCAGATCCAGAAAGCGGCCCTCTACAAACGGGCCCCGGTCGGTAACCCGCATCACCCCCGACTGCCCCGTCGCAAGATTCGTGACCGCGATGAGCGAGCCCATGGGCAGCGTCCGATGCGCCGCAGTCATCGCCTCGTCATCGAAGACCTGGCCGTTCGCCGCGCGCCGGCCCTTATACGGCGCGGTGTACCACGTGGCATAACCCGTTTCGCTCAGGATGGGCTGGTGTGTCGCAACGTAATCCAGGTCCGCTTCATCCACGCCGCCCGGCGGCGCGGGCGTGACCGGAATGCGGGCGGCTGGCGCCGTCGCAGGCGTCCGGGCGGCAGGCGGAGCCGGTTGAACCGGCGGCGGATACTCCTCTGGCGGCGCGGTTTGTGTCGTGCTCACGCGGTGGTGGTGGCACCCGCTGGCAACCAGCAGCAGCGCCAACACTGCCGCACTCGTCCCATCGCGAATCAATAGTCTCGCCCGGTTCGGCATCGCGCTCAAGAACGCGGCTCCCTCGGAGGACTGGCGGGCGGCTGGCTTGCCGCTGCGGCCGCAGCTGCGTTCGCCTGCCTTTCGAATCGATCCGCCAGATTATGCAGTGTATCGGCAGCCATTCGCATGGCCCCAATCGATTCTTTCCGCACCTGCGGGATGACAGCGTCGTTCACGTAAGCGATTGCGTGCCGAAGTTCCATCTCGATCAGCTCAACCGCTTCTTCGATACGCTGCCCCACGCCTGGGCCGGGCTTTGGAGGAATATATCCACTCATGACAGATGACCTTCTTCCCGTGCGCCGGAATCATGCGCCTGTCCAAAGTCTGCGGGATACGTAAGAAGGCGTCAACGGTACGACCCATCGAGGAATCGGCGGTGTCAACACAAGAAGCCCGGTTCGGTCTCCCCCGCGCTTTCCGTACGCAATCCATTGCGTCCGTAGCACCTTTGGCACGATTTGAGAACGTGTCCCGGGCGCCTGCTGTTGGTCGCGAGGGCCGTCAGGTTCCAGGGCTAGGCAGGTACAGCGCTGTTGCTGGCCGCGCACGGAAGCCCCGAGGCCTTCCACGCCTCGAACCCGCCAATTACATTTGCTACATCGCGAAATCCTGCGCGCCGCAGGATGCTGGTTGCAATCGAGCTCCGATACCCGCTCTTGCAATGCACCGCTACCGGCAACTTATCGTTAAGCTCGGCCGCTCTCCGCTGAAGTTGAGCCAACGGAATCCATCGCGAGCCTTCGATGAATCCGCTCTCCCGCTCCGCTGCTTCGCGAACGTCGAGTACCACCACCTCGCGCGGAATCTCATTGCACAGCGCCGATAGATCCTGCACCGTAAGCTGAGGAATGGACTGGAGCTCATACCCCGCCCTCACCCAGCCCGACACTCCGTCTTCGAGATAGCCCGCCACACCCTCCAACCCCACTCGGGCCAGGCGCATCCGCGATTCGGCTACGTGTTCCGTATCCTCGCCCACAATAATCACCGAGGTGTTCAGGCCCACAATCCGCGCCGCCCACGACGCATATTGCCCGGTGAGAGAGATGTGAATCGACCCCGGCACATGCGCGGCGGCAAAATCGGTCGCATCTCGTGTATCCACCACAACCCCGCCTTCCTGCTGCATGCGCAGCACGTCGCCCGCTCTAAGCGCCCGCACGGGTGACAAATCCGACATGGGTGCAGCACCCATCCGATTCAGAAGAACTTCCTGGGAGAAATATTCCGGCGCCGACGTCAGATTGTCCGTTACCAGGTGCACGAATTCATCGCTGGTTTTTGCCCGCAAGGCATAATTCGTCTGTTTCTGTTGGCCGATTGTCGAGAAGCTCTCCGAGCTCATCTGCCGCCCGCACAGTGACCCGGCGCCGTGGGCTGGAAAGAGCCTCGTCTCGTCCGGCAAGGTCAGCAGTTTCTGGTGCAGGCTGTCAAAGAGCAGCGCCGCAAGCTGCTGCGGTGTGTGCGTGCCCGATAGGTCGGGCCGGCCCACGTCACCCACGAACAATGTATCGCCCGTGAAGACCTCCGCCGGTCGCGCTGGATCGCTCGCATCCTTCATCACGATGCAGATGCTTTCCAGCGTGTGCCCCGGAGTCTGCAGAAATCCAAGGCGGCACTGGCCAAATCGGATCTCGTCTCCGTCTTTGACAGCAACGTGCGGGAACTGCGCGCCTGATCCTGCACCGAGATAGATCTGCGCCCCGGTGCGCTCGGCGAGTTCGCGATGTCCCGAAACAAAGTCGGCATGAACGTGAGTCTCGATGATGTGTTCGATCCTCCATCCCTTCCGCGCGGCCGTCTCGATATAGATATCCACATCGCGTTGCGGATCGATGATGGCGGCGACGCCTCCCGATGCAACCATGTAGGACGCGTGCGCCAAACATCCCAGATAAAACCTCTCAACCTGGACCGGTTCCATGGCAATCTCTCCAACTTGGTTTTGGTTGTGGCTTGGCTTGTCCTGCCTCTGGAGCGACGGTTGGGGAACGACCCAAAGGCAGGGCAACCATGGGTCCACCCCGCAGGATACTGCTTTTTCGTCTCGTTGTCCGCACGCGCGCCCTGAACTGTGAGTCCCGCCACGGATTGAGCAACGGGATTCGCATAGCAGGCGGATTTGGAGAGATAATCTCCTCTCGGCGAACCAGATTCACAGAGCTCCGTGCCGGCAGAATGGTGCTGTCATCTTTGGCCCGAGGCCAGTAGCACGCCTCGGCACTGAATCTGAGTGGTTCCCCGGTGCGATCAGGCTCGCCGCCCATCGAGTTCGGGTAGCAGTCCTCCGCAGGAATGGTGTTCGCGTGTCCGCCAACACGCGGAACGTTGCCGCCGGTTACGTCGGGACCAATCGGCGGCCATTCCATTCAGCGTGTGATTAACCGCCTGGAATGCACCGGCGATTCGCCGTAAGCGCCACCGCGCCAATGGCTGTGTTGACCATCGGCGCGTGATCGTCCTCCTGTCACACCCAACGCCGGCCAGGTTGGAGTATCGTTCATGCCGAATCAGCCCTTAGAGGGTATGCCATGCCAATGAGAAACAATCGTTTGCTGTTGGGATTCTTGTGCGGGTGCCCATCTGTGCTTGCCGTCTGGTTCTCTCTACCTTCCAGCGCGCAGACTACCGCTTCGGGAGAATAGACGTGGATGGGAGGCAGCAATGCCCCGAACCAGGTACGGCACCTTGGGAACGCCCGCGGCCGCCAACATTCCCCGGTAGCCGTTGGTACGCACCTCGGCATACGTAAGAAGGCTTCAACGACCCCGCCGGCAAGGGGATCGCCAGCGTCAACAATGGGCTATTTCCATTGGTCTTAACCCGCGCTGCTTGCGGTTGCTGCTACCAGCCGATCAGCAGTATGATTTCGGACAAGTCAGCGCTCAGAGGATGCCCCATGCGAACCAGTCAGCTTCGTTTGCTGCCGGGTTTTTCCTGTAGCTTCGTGCTTGTGCTTGCCACCATCTCTCCGTTCGCCATCGCGCAGACAACCGCGCCGAGCGAATGGACCTGGATGGGCGGAAGCAGCGCGCTCGGTGGCTTTAACGTTTACCTGCCGGGATCATACGGCACGTTGGGTACCCCTAGCCCAGGAAATATCCCCGGGGGCCGAAATAGGTCTTCGAGCTGGATCGACAGAAGCGGCGACTTTTGGCTCTTCGGAGGCCAGAATGCCGAAGCCGGGAGCTACGACGACCTTTGGGAGTTCAACCCTTCAATAAATGAGTGGACGTGGGTCAGCGGAGGCAGTTCCGATCTGCAATCTGGAGTGTATGGGACCCTTGGCGTACCCGCCGCTGGGAACGTCCCAGGAAGTCGCTTTGGAGCCACGAGCTGGATTGACGCCAGTGGGAACCTCTGGCTCTTCGGCGGGAGCGGTACCGACAGCCAGGGGTTCATCGGCTACCTCAACGATCTTTTGCGCTTCAATCCTTCAAAGGCCCAGTGGACTTGGATGGGCGGAGGTTCCACATTGCCGACCGTGTGGGGAGGAAATCCAGGGGCCTACGGCGCTTTAGGCGAGCCGGCCGCTGCAAATGTGCCCGGTGGCCGCGTGGCCGCCGCCGCTTGGTCCGACGGCAGCGGCAATTTTTGGCTTTTTGGCGGCGCGGGCTTTGACCAACATGGCTCCTACGGGCTTCTAAACGACCTTTGGAGATACGATCCTTCCTCGAACGAGTGGGCTTGGATGAGCGGAAGCAGCACCATCGAGCAGCCGGGCGTGTATGGCACGTTAGGTACACCCGCCCCCGCAAATGTGCCCGGGGCACGCTCTGATTCGATGAGCTGGATCGATGCCTTGGGCAATTTCTGGCTCTTTGGTGGCGAGGGTAACGACGCCAACGGCAGCGGCGGCGTCCTTAACGACCTTTGGGAGTTCAGCCCTTCAGCGAATGAATGGGCCTGGATGGCGGGAAGCAGCACAGTCAGCAGCAAGCGGGACCAGCCCGGGGTCTATGGCACGATGGGGGAGCCTGGTGCCGGGAATACTCCCGGCAGCCGCAGCGACGGCTTCGCCTGGGCTGATCCAAGCGGATATCTTTGGCTTCTCGGAGGCCAGGGGTCCGATGCGGTTGACAACATTGGCAATCTCAACGACCTTTGGAAGTTCAACCCTTTCAGCAACCCTGTCGAATGGATCTGGATAGGTGGGAGCAGTACGGTGCCGGACAACAGCGGCGCCAGCGGCCAACCCGGGGTTTACGGAAGCTTGGGCATCCCCGAAGCCGAAAACATTCCCGGGGGCCGTGCGTACTACGGAGCGAATTGGACCGACAGCAGCGGGGATCTCTGGCTTTTTGGGGGTTTCGGCGACGATTCTGACGGCAATGAGGGCGATCTAAACGACCTGTGGGTGTACCAGCCAGCCGCAACCGCCTCTGTAGCGCCGGAATTCTCCGTCGCCGTCTCTCCGACCGCGCTTGCGGCAGCTGCCGGAAATAGCGCCACCACCACAGTTTCAATCACATCAGAAAATGGCTTCAATTCCGCAGTTTCGTTCGCCTGCTCCAGGCTGCCTGCCGGCGCCTCGTGCAGTTTCTCTCCGGCAACCGTTACGCCGCCGGGTACAACTTCGACAACGCTTACCTTGAACACCCCCGCGACGAGCGCTCTCCTCCAGCGTAGATCCAACCCGTTGCTTCCAGGCTCTGCTCTGGCAGCTGTGCTCTGGTGCCTCGGCTTCAAGAGGCGTCGCCGCGGGCCAAGGCTGTTGCTGCTGGCGGGCCTCGTCGGTCTGATCCTGCTCAGCGCCTGCGGCGGAGGAGCTACAACAGGAGGCGGCTCTCAGCCCGTCACGTCGACCGTGACTTTGACCGCGACATCCGGCTCGCTCTCGCACTCTACTAGCTTCTCGCTCACGATCAATTGACCAACGTAGGCAAGCTTTCATGCGCGGGACCGCCTCCGCCCGTGCCGAGATCGTTCCGGCATAAGCCTCCTATTAGCAGGCAGTTGGCAACCAATCCGCTGCCTGCCTGACCCTGCCACTCGCTACCCTCAAATCCCCGCTCACTGGCGCATTTCCACATGCAATCCGCGAGGCTCGACCGGGGAAAAACCGAGCGAATCCGGGAGGAAGGTCCCGAGCGATCTAATCCACTGTGAGCGTGATCGTTGCCGTCTGCTGCAGTGATCCCGACGTTGCAGTCATAGTGATTGTTGAAGTGACGGCTGTCTTCCCGCCGCCCCCATCGCCCCCGCCACCGCCGGAGCTGCCGCCGCACCCTGAGAGTACTCCCCATCCGGCAAAGGCCAGCGCGCAAAGAACCACGAGTCTCAGGCTTCGCCGTTTTCTGCTGCCAAGAGCGCAAAGCCCGAGCACGAGAATCGGCGCCGATAACAGCGGACGGAAGTTGCGGTACAGCCTTGACGTCAGCGTCTCCGCCGTAATCGTCAGCTTGGTTGTTGCGGCGCTCCCCGAGGGCGTCACTGTCGACGGGTTGAAAGTGCAGGAGGCGCCGGTCGGCAACCCGCTGCAGGCAAAACTCACTGTCGAGCTGAAACCGTTCTGCGGCGTCACGGTCAGCGTGACATTTCCCTGCCCGCCAGAGGAAACAGTCAGCGAGGAGGGCGATGCGCCGAAGTTGAAACTTGGAGGAGGGAGGTTGATCGTGTAGGTTGCAGTCGCTTCGCTACTGTCGACATAACCTCCGTTAAAGATTGCGATGCCGTCGAGAACAGAGCTGGCCGGTGCAGAGATTGCAGCTACTGCGCCGAGCGTCCCGGACGAAGAAACCGTGATGGGGCCTGTGTACGTGGTCCAATTCGGGCTGGATACCGTCGGGTCGGTGTTGTAACCGATCGATGTCCCGGCTGTTGAATCAGTAAGGGTGACTGACTGGACACTCGTGTACGTGCCCGAGGGTGGGGAAAAAACGGGAACCGCAGGGGGATCGACAACCTGGTAGCTGACCGAATTGACGCCGCTGTTTCGATAGCCGGGAGCGGTGGCCATGGCCTGAAGGGTTTCGGTTGAATTGAGCGTGATGGGGCCCGTGTAAAGATTTGACGCCGGTGTGGGAGTGGAACCGTCGGTCGTGTAGTAGATGCTAGCAGCAGACATGCCGTTCGACATGATCAGTGGAGAACCGGCAATGTAGGTTCCGGCTATCAGGCTGAAGATCGGCGAAGCGGCCGCTGGTAACGTCACAGGCGACGGCTGGTAGGTCCACAGATCGTTGTTCATAACTTCGTTGAACTGAAGATTCCCAGCGTCAGCCGAGAATAGCCAGAAGTCGCCGGACTTGTCGACCCATGTTGCCGGGTACATCCTGGCCCCAGGAGCATTTCCTACGGCGGCTGCTCCCTGCGTGCCGAAGTCGCCCAACGGGCCTGCGCATTGAAGATCGCCGAGCGGGACTACCGTCACCCATTCGCAATTGCTCGTGGCGTAGTCGCCTCCCATCCACGCCCATTCCACGGTGGCGGGGTTAAGCATCCACAAATCGTTAGAAATCCCCAGATACAGGCCATTGAATTCTCCAGTAACATCGGGCATCACTCCTCCCATAAGCCAAAAGTTCCCACTTTTGTCGGTCCAAGTGGCATAAGCGCCACCGCCAGCAGGTGTGTTTCCGGGCGCAGGGACCCCGCGCATTCCGTAGCTGGCGACGGCGTCGACGCAGACCGTGAATCCCCCAACAAGCGGATCGGCAAAGCAATTCGGCGTCGAGGAGCCGTTCATCCAGGTCCAGGTTCCCGCAGCGATGTTGTATCGCCACAGATCGTTGAACTTTGATCCGCCAAAGAGCCAGAGATCACCGTTAGCGTCGGTCCAGGCGGCAGCTCCATCGCGCCCGCCCGGAGTGTTGGCGGGTGAAGGCACGCCCAAAGTGCCATACGAACCGAATGTGGTGCCGATATCAGGATTTGCGACGTTCGATCCGCTCATCCAGGCCCATTCTCCGCTCGAGGGGACGTACTCCCATAGATCGTTGAGCTCGACGCTGTCGCCTGCCGCGTCCTGACCGGTACCCCCGAAAAGCCAGAAGTTGCCATTATGGTCGACCCAACTTGCGGCGTGCTCGCGGCTTCCGGGGACATTCGCTGTGGAGGGCACGCCTAGTTCGCCGTAGATACCAGGCTGACCTTCGGAGGAGTAGAAGGAGAGCACTACCGAGTTGCTCCCGCCCATCCAGGCCCACTGGCCAATCGACGGGTCGTATTGCCAGAGATCGTTAGGAACGTCTTCGGCGCCGCCGAAGAGCCAGAAATGGCCTGCGGAGTCGGCCCAGCCAGCTGCTCCCGCCCTTCCCCCGGGCGTGTTACCCGGCGCGAACGAGCCCAGTGTGCCGTAGACGCCAATTGTGGCGGACCCGCCGTTGGTGATCGTGTTGCTGCCACTCATCCAAGCCCAGAGACCTGTAACCGGGTTGTATTCCCAGAGGTCGTTGAGACCCCCAAGATTTCCAACGGCGTCAACGCCTGCTCCGCCAAAGAGCCAGAGATTGCCGCTCTGATCGGTCCATGTAACGGCGCCGGTGCGGGCTCCCGGAAGGTTGCGGGCTGCTGGAACAGCGAGCGTGCCATAAGAGCCGGACAGATTGCCCTGGCTGCTTCCGCCTATCCAGGTCCACTCGCCGAGCGATGATGCGCCACCGACGGTGTAAACGGCCGAAGCCACCGGGCTGGCAGGGAGCCCAGAAGCAGCGGCAATGGCTTGTATGGTCTGGGAGGAGGAAACGGAGATCGGACCCGAGTAGACCGCTGATGCCGCGGTGGGCAGGGAGCCATCGGTGGTGTAGTAGATGGAGGCGCCTGGAGTTGCATCAGTGATCGTCACAGACTGCGGATCGGAATATGTTCCCGAAGGTGGATTGAAGGCCGGTGCGGCAGTTGGGCTGGCCTGAAGAGTGTAAGCTCCTGTAGCAATGTTGCTGCTGGCCAGCCCGGGTGACGATGCGATTGCTTCGATGGTCTGCGAAGCCGAGACAGCGATGGCGCCTGTGTATTGGATTGCAGGTGTAGCACCGTTAATGAGGTACGAAATTGACGCTCCCTGCGTTGCGTCGTCAATCGTGACCGACAAGGTGGTTGTATAAGTCCCGGGGGTTGGTGAAAAGACGGGGGCGGCGACTGTGGCCCGGCTGTTGGTGTTGGGCTGGAACTCCCAAACATCCTGGAACTCTCGGTACCACCCGGTGATGTCAACGCCGGAACCCCCGAACAGCCAGAGGTTACCGCTGTTGTCGATCCAGCTTTGGGCATACTGCCGTCCTGGCGGATTGTTTCCCAGGTTCGGCATTTGCAACGTGCCGTAGATGCCCGGCTGGCCGCAATTTGGATAATATGAGCAGTTGAGGGAGCTGCCGCCGCTCATCCACTCCCATTGATTGGTTGCAGGGTTGAACATCCAGAGGTCGTCGGATTCGCCCCACTCCCATTGTTGGCTGGAGTTGAGTTCGTAGCCCGATCCCCCGAACATCCACAGATTGCCCTTGCTATCGCTCCAGGCAGTAGCGCCCCCGCGACTACTCGGGTGGCTTATATTGTCCGGGACCTGAAGCGTCCCATAGACACCCGGGAAGCCACAAGTGCCGACAGTGCTGGCGCAGCCGGAGGGGAATGTTGAATCCCCACTCATCCAAGTCCAGGTGCCGTTTGCCGGATCATATGCCCAAAGGTCGTTGAGAGTTCCCATGGTGCCATTGGAATCGAGGCCTTCGCCGCCGTAAAGCCAGAATCTGCCGTCGCGTGTGGTGAAGGTGGCAGAACCGCTTCTTGCGCCGGGAATGTTGGACGTCGATGGAGCGCCCTGCGTTCCGTAGACTCCGGCCGCCCCACAGTACCCAACCTCGCAAGTCGGGTTGGAATTGCTTCCGCCCATCCATGTCCATACGCCAGCGGTGGGATTGTACATCCAGAGATCGTTATAGAGCGGATTACTGTTGGCGTCGTAAGCGGCACCGCCGAACAGCCAGAGGTTTCCCTTGCCGTCGGTCCATGCCGCCGCGCTCATACGGTTCCCGGGAACGGCGCCGGGAGCCGCCAGGCCCAAAGTTCCGTAGACGCCTTTGGCATCCGATTGACCTTGAGACCCGCTCGTCCAAGTCCATTCATTGGTCGCTGGGCTGTATTCCCAGAGGTCATTGAATTGGTATCCGCCAAAGAGCCACAGATTTCCGGTTGAGTCCGTCCAGCCCGAAGCGCCGTATCTGCCCGGGGGAAGGTTTGTGGGTGCCGGGACACCGAGTATGCCGTAATTTCCGGAATCAAGACTGCTGGTCCCAGATGAAGCTCCGCTCACCCATTCCCACTGATTCGTGCCGGGGGCGTACTTCCACAGGTCATTCAGCTCAGAAATCTCGAGATTCTCATCGTCGCCGTAGCCACCGAACATCCAAAAGTTCCCCTGAGCGTCAGTCCAGGTCGTTCCTTGGTAGCGAGCTCCGGGGAGATTGGTGGGCGAAGCACTGCCTTCGGTGCCATAGACGGGAGTGGCAGGAGTTCGGTTTCCACCTACCCATTCCCACTCGTTCGCTTGTGCGTCTGCCGCCGGGCACACTAGCCCGCTGGTCAAAACAAGAGCAGCCCAAAGGGCGGTGCGGCGTGCAGAGCGCGATGACTTCGCTGGTGTGCCTGGCAGCACCGAGATTCCTGGCGCGTGGCAGCGCAAATCACGATTCATGGCGATCCTTTATTCACGCTCACGAGCCCATTCTCTGCGTTCGGAGAAGCCATCCGGCGCAGAGCCATCTATGTGAATTGCCCCAACGCCAATTCAGTTCAGCGCGCAAAATCGCAATGATGAATTCGCGACCAACATTTTAAGCCCGAACGGCCCACCTCCGGGAAGAAGATTTGGGCCAGCAAGAAAGGGAGGACGCCGCCTCCAGCCGCACGGGAACCAAAAGCAATAACTCATGCCCTGCCATTCACTTGCCGCATCCATTGGCCTCTCACGTTGAACTCCCACTCGCCACCCTCAAATCGCCGCTCACTGGCGCATTTCCCCATTCGCTGCACCTTCCTTTGATTGACTGGCCAACCTGATTACTCTTGCAATGACTTTTTGCCTCCGTCGGTACCCATACGTGAAATCCGCGAGGCTCGAACCGGGGAAGAACCGCCAGCGGCCCCGGCATTCTAAAACCAGAGAGCAGAGGAGCTTCGATCGATGTCCAAAGCCGTCAAGTACGCCGAGAAGGCCGCCGTTTACGCTGCCAAGGGAGCATGGGTTGTTTATGAGCGCTTCAACCGCATTAGCCCCAACCCCTCCTTCACTCCCAAATGGAGCGAGAAACCCCTCCTGAAATCCTGGCAAAAAGAAAAGCCGCCCCTCGGCTGGCCGCGCACCACTGACTCGCTCTGCCCCAAGTGCGTCCCCGAGATTCGCAAGCAGATTCTCGACGGCAAGCTGCCCCACGAAGTCCTGCTCAACGAGAAGGTCGGCGAGATCAAGGCCCAGATCGTCGAGCGCGACGGCAAGATTCTGATGGTCAAGGACTGCCCCAAGCACGGCCACTTCGAAGACGTCATGTCCATCGACCCGGCCTTCTTCAAGCACCTCGAAGAGAGCTTCCCCGGCCGCGACATCCGTGCTCACGGCAAGACCTCCGACAAGCTCCACAATCACGGCACGTCGACAGTGACCCATGGCCGCGGCTCGGTGCTCACCATCGACCTCACCAACCGCTGCAATATGATGTGCGATCCCTGCTTCATGGACGCCAACCAGGTTGGCTTCGTCCACGAGCTCACTTGGGAAGAAATCAAGACCATGCTCGACAACGCCGTGAACATGAAGCCCCGGCGTCAGATGAGCGTGCAGTTCTCCGGCGGCGAGCCTACGCTCTCGCCCTACTTCCTCGATGCTGTCGCCTACGCCCGCAAAGTCGGCTACAACTCCGTGCAGGCCGCATCCAACGGAATCGAATTCGCCAAGTCGAAAGAACTCTGCCGCGCCGCTGCTGAAGCGGGTCTCCGTTACGTCTATCTCCAGTTCGACGGCATCGGCAACGCCGCCAACTCACACCGCAAGGTCGGCAACCTCTTCGACGTCAAGCTCCAGGCCATCAACAATCTGCACGAGGCCGGCGTCGAAATCGTTCCCGTCACCACCATCGTCAACGGCATCAACAACGAGCAGGTTGGCCGCATCATCGAGTTCGCCCTCGACAATCCCAAGAAGATCAGCTTCCTCTCCTTCCAGCCCGTCAGCTTCACCGGCCGCGACGAGGAGATCACCGACGAGCGCCGTGTCGCCCAGCGTTACACCCTCTCGCACATGGCTCATGACATCAAGGATCAGTGCGGATTCGGCGTGCCCGAGCGCGACTGGTTCCCCATCTCCTTCATGTCCACATTCTCTGACTGGGCCGATCTCGTGCACGGGCCCACCGCCGAGTGGGGCCAGCTCTCTTGCGGATGCCATCCCAACTGCGGCATCGGCATGGCCATGATGATCGACAAGGAAACCAAAGAAGCCGCTCCCGTTACCGCGTTCCTCAACATGGACCAGGTGGCCAAGGATCTCGCTAAGGTCAACGACGCCGCCCGCGGCAAGTTTCTTTCTGTTCTTGGATTTGGCCTGTCGTTGCTGCGGAATTACGATCCCTTCCAGGCGCCGACTCACTTCAAGATCGCCGACATGATGAAGAAGATGGACAAGACCTTCAACGCCACCGGCAAGAACTACGGCAGCGTCAAGGGCGACCGGACGATGGAGGACATTCAAAAGCGCCGTCAGGATCGCTGGAACTTCCTGTTCATCGCCGGCATGTGGTTCCAGGATCTCTTCAATTATGACTTCCGGCGCACCGAACAATGCATCATCCCCTACGCCACGCAGGAAGGCGAGATCAGCTTCTGCGCCTACAACACCGGCATCGGCTGGCGCAACATCATCGAGAAGATGCACATGACCGCCACCCTCACCAAGTGGTACGAGGAGCACGGCCGTCACGAGATCTTTGCCGGCGGCAAGAAGGTCGGCATGGGCTACGTCGGTCACGAACTCAAGCTCAACATGGAGCACGTGAACGCCGAAGCCAATCACACCCTCGACAATCTGGGCATCGCCAAGAACGCCCGCGAAGAAAAAATTCGCGCTCGCGACGAGAAGATCAAGCAGGATGCCGAGAATGCCAAGATGGCCGCGCTCTACCGCCAGCATGTGCTGGGCGAAAAGCCCCCTGCAGGTGGCATCGTCCCCCTGGGTGACATCAAGCCGGCGAGCAACAACGCCGCCTCGCCGATCAACCGCCACCGCGAAGAAGCCGACCTCGTCGCCGGCGACTAGGCAGCTTTGTCACAAAGGTACGGGCTTCAGCCGGTGCCATGCATCCCTCCTCTACTGCATCACCAACACGAAAGCCGCTCCAAACGGAGCGGCTTTCGTGCCTTTAGCAAGCCAATCGGAAAGACTATGAAAACAAGCTCTGCGCCCCGGTTCGACGAGTCACAGAATCTCTCATCTTCCCCAACCATAGGCTTCCCAGGCGGATGCCCCAGGTCCCTCGCACCTGGGGACCTGGCATAGCGCGCCCGATCCCGGAGCTTCCTTACCGCTCCCAGAAATGCGGCGGCTCAATCCCCAGCGCCCGCAGGTACACGTACCCCTGCCCGCGGTGATGGATTTCGTTGTCGACCGCGTATTGAATCGTGCCGATTCCCGTCATCTCCCACTGGCCGAACGCCTTGTCGACCTCGGCGAAACGGTGTGCAGGGATCGCCGGAAACCTCTTATCGATCTCACGCGTTTGCCTGTCCCATACCGCCAGCATCTCTGCCTTGGTCGTGGGCTTGGTGCCTGCATACTCCTCCCAGTGGCCGCTCGCGACTCCATCGACGATGGGTACCGCCATCTTGATGAACTCCCAGGCCAATTCTCCGAATGGGCGCATGCCGCCCACCGAAAAGTTGAACAGTTTGTCTTCGGCGAACGCTTCGATGGTCCTCCGCGTCAGCCTGCGGTGGCCCTGCCAGTGTTTCAAAACATCTTCGGCGCTCTGCGCGCTTACTGCCAGTGTCTCGGTTGTCATATTCGACCCTCCAATGCCCTCTTGGGCGTTTCAGATCATCGTATGGGCAATTCCCGACAGAACTTGTCGTAAATTGAATAGAAGATAAAGACTGCAATGTATGACCCTGTCATGCGCGTGCTCACCGTCCTGGAGGTTCTCCAGGCGCGCGACTTTGTCAGCGGCGCAGAACTGGCCGCGCGGCTCGAAGTGGATCTTCGCACCGTGCAGCGATACATCGTCCGCCTCAAGGACCTGAGCATTCCCGTCGAGTCCTCGCGCGGCGTCGGCGGAGCCTACCGGCTTAAGCCAGGATTCCGGTTGCCGCCGCTTCTGCTCACCAACGAAGAGGCATTTGCCCTATCGCTGGGCCTGCATTCGCTTCGTCAGGTCGGCCTCTCCGCCTTTGCCCCAGCCACGGAGGGCGCGCTTGCCAAACTGCGTCGCGTCCTCCCCGAAGCTCTTCGCCAGAGCGTCAGTACCGTCGACGACGTCGTCGCCATCGAGCCGGGCCCATGGGTGGTTGCAACCTCGGTCGAGTACTTGATTCGCGCCGCCTCCGCCATCCGCGGCGGACGCCGGATCCGCTTCCATTACGAATCTCACGACGGCGCTCAATCGCGTCGTCAGATCGAGCCTTATGCCGTGATGCACACCGACGGCCGCTGGTACCTGATTGGCTACTGTCTGTCGCGTCGGGCGATGCGCACCTTCCGCCTCGACCGCGTCTCGAACCTGGAGATCGGTGCCGGTACTTTTCGACGGCCTGCCGATTTTGATGCGCGCAAATACATGAGACAGAGCATGCCCTTCTTCCAGGCGCAATACCAGATCGATGTTTGGATCGAGATGCCGTTTGAAGAAGCCACAAAAACATTCGCGCCATGGAGAGTCGCTATCGAGGAAGAGCGCGGTGGTACGCGATTGCGCTGCGGACGCGACCGGCTTGAGCTAATTGCAGCGATGTTGCTCAGCACCGGTGCGCGCATCGTCGTCAACAGTCCCGATGAGTTGCGAGAGGCCTTTCGTGTGCTCGCCCGCCACGCGCTGAGCGCGGCTGCGAAACCGGGCGCCGGAAGGCAGAACAATCGCCGCCCTCATGTGCGCAGACTCAATTCGCGTTGACCGCGAGCCGGGCGTGCCGATCTCACAACCGGGCATGAACGCCCCTCGCGGGCTAATGAAGACCCGCATTAGACGGCGATTCCTGCTCTTTGGTTTCATCTCGAAAAGTTTCAATATCCCCTGAATTTTCTGCACCTTCGGCGCAAAATAATTCGCGCAACTCCTGAGCAATCCTCGTGTCTGAACTCGCAATGGCCGGTCATCAAGCACTCGGCCGAATGGGAGAAAAACGGATGAATAACATTAGGAAAGCAACTGTCGCTCTGGGAGTCCTGCTCGCTGCAGGCATGCCGTTCGTGTTCGCACAAGCGCCCGAAGCCAGCCAATCGCCCTCTGCCCAGGCGCAGCCGGGCCAGCACCGCACCTTCGACCCGGCTCAGCAGGCTGAGCATCTTGGTCAGCGTCTCGGTCTCTCCAGCGACCAGCTGGCGCAGATCAAGCCCATCCTCGCCGATCGCTTCCAGAAGATGCAGACTCTGCGCGCCGACAGCTCGCTCAGTCAGGACGATCGTCACGCCAAGGCCCAGGCCATCATGCAGGACTCGAACAGCAAGATCGAAGGATTGCTGAACGACACGCAAAAACAGCAATTCGAGCAGATGCAGGCCAACCGCCACAATCACGAACACAACCGCCAGGCTCCGCCCCAGGCGTAATCGCATTCGGGTGCCCCATCCAAGCTTTGCTTGGGTGGGGTAGAACGTTACCTTCGCGTTTCATCGACCCCTTCATTGCGCCGATAATCACCGTACACATTCGGTGATTCTTCGGGTGGCTCACTGAATTGAGCCAAGACGCTGCATCCGCACGAGGTCCATATGCACGTTCTTTTTGGAGTTCTTCTCTTCATCGCCGTTGTCTTGGTTCTCCGCGCGCCTTTGCCGTCGTCGCATCAATCCCGCCGTGACGCTGAGTTCTGAGCACCTCGGCTCGGCAATGTCTGACCTGTTGTAGCGCCGGCATCCGTGCCGGCAGTCGTGCGGGCGTCCTCGCCCGCACCTGTCCACCACAGTTGCCATCCAGAGCGCCTTCGCGCGTTAGGGCATCGTAGTCAAGAAGGCCGCTTGGCGGCTTGCTTGTAATCTCCGCTCAGCAGGTTTGTAACAAGGGCCCGGCTTCAGCCGGGCCGTCAAATCGCAAAATAAATTCGGACTTTAGCCCCTGCCCGTCTAAGAAGGCGGCTTGCTTGTAAACTCCACTCGGCAGGTTTGTAACAAGGGCCCGGCTTCAGCCGGGCCGTCAACATCGCAAAATAAATTCGGGCTTTAGCCCCTGCCCGTCTCAGCTTGCCTGATCTCGCATCTTCGTTCCGAGCTCCGCAGCCCGCGATTCGTCAGCGCTCGGCTACTGCAGCAACTCGTCTTTCTTCACCGCCAGGGTGTTGTCGTCGAGTTGCATGTGAAACGGCAGCCCTCCGATAGTGGGCGCAACGTCGCGCGAAATAACCTCAAAATCGTTCACCGCATCGGCATTGTCCCACGCATTGTCGCCCACCACGAATGCCAGTGTGGTCCCGTCGTCATGCTTGGTCACAAAGACGTTTGCTCCTTTTCCCTGAAAGAAGCCCATGCTTTTGAACTGCTGGCCAAGCGCCTGCCCCTGGGCTTGCGTGGCGCTGCCTTCGTAAAAGACCGCATCGCCGCCATCGAAGGTCACTTCGCCGACGATCGACGTCTTCTGCACGTCTTTGTTGCTGTTCACCAGGTGCACCTGCACGGGATACCCGCCAACTGAAGACGCCACCTGCCAGGTGATCTGCTCGAATGAAGCGAGAATGCCCGCCTGGTTCCAGGCGCCGTTTTGCACCACGTATGAAATCGTTGTCCCGCCCGTCCCTTTGTCCAGCAACACCGTCACGCCGCGATCCTGAAAATACCCGTCGTTCTTCAGTGCATTGCCCAGCGCTGTGGCATCAGCCTTGGTTGCTGTACCCGAATAGAACACTTGGTCCTTGGTCCCAATGATCACCATGTTGCGGTTTTGGATCTCGTAAACCACAAGAATCGTCGCGCCCGTCAGACCAGCGAGGACGAGGATGCCGATTCCAAATGCCGCAAATTTTGATCCGAGCTGTCCACCGCTCGCCACATGCGCCGCAACATCCCCTCCCTGCATCCCTTTGGCCAGTTGCCATGTGGCAACCAGCACCACAATGGCCAGAACTGTGGAAACGTGCGTCGAATGCAGCCCCACTGCAATCAACACCGCGCCCGCAACCGCCCCCAGAATCACTCCCAGCGCGCCTTGGCTCCCCTTGCCCAGCCGGTTGTAGTTCACAGCCATCACAATTGAGCCGGCGAGCGGGCCGCCAAATAGCGTCGCCACAAGTACGGCGGTGCTGTCGAACAATCTGTAAGAAGGTGGTGCAGCGCCCTGAGGATAGTAGTACGCGACCGGATACATCGTTCCCATAGCTGCCTCTTTCTAGCGGGGGAGACAGGTCCTGCAAGACTAACGCCTCACCACGGTTTCGCGCCAAGGAAAAATATGTGTGTGACCTTCGAATATTTCACGAACCTTCGAAGGCACATCGGGCTCGTCTTTAGGGGTCTGTCAAATGGCTCGCCGTTCATCTAGCAGGCGCTGTCTCCGGCGAACTTGGAGGCGACGCACTCACCGTAACCGTCACCCCAGGGACCTTAGGCAATCCATCATCCGGCGTCGCCTCAGGAATTTCCGGCTTCATATGAGCCGCGAATCTCGGAACTTTTCTACACTTCGGTGCGGCATCGAGGTTTGCGCCATTCGACACTAGATAATCCGCCATCGAAACCTGACCCGCGTCGCAAGCATGATTGAGAGCCGTCTCTTTTTCCTGATCGCGAGCATCCACGTTCACGCCATGTTCTAAGAGTGCCTTGATGAGATATCGCTGGCCAAGGCTCGAGGCAGAGCCAAGCTGATCGGGCGCATGTGGGCCCAAACCTGCAAAATCCACGGCCGCGGTTTGCCACCACTCATACGGAACCAGAAACACGGCAACGACGAGAAGCGAAAAAACAAACTGGGCCCAACTGGCCAGCGGAACAACCGTTCTGTCGCGGGATTTGCGGCGAACCAAGACAACAATAAATCCTATGATCCAGCCGAAAACGCAAACTTGTCCGGCAATCCCAAGAAGGAGGAAGCCAGGATACTCATGGGCCAGGGTGAAGCCAAGCATTTGGGGCCCGTCACTCCATGTCAATATTGTTTGCTCATAGATCGCCCGCAACGCATAGGCGAAGGCTGGAACCAGAGAGACACAGCCAAAGATGGTGAATTCCTTTGAAAGAACTCGCGGCGCAGGGTCCGACTCCACATTTTCCATAGCTGTGTGAGTCCCTAGTCTAATATCAGCACCGGCACCGGGTGCGGATCGCACAGGACAGGATTCTACACCTGGCTGACCTTCACGTTCAGCGATGCGAAGTCTGTCGTACCCAGCCCGCGCGCAGCCGCGATCTCGAGGTAAGGCAACTGGCCGGCATCGAGGTTCCAGTACGCCTTCGCGGCATACGCGTCGATCGCCACAGGATCGGTCCCGGCAATGAGCGTCTTCTTTAGAATCACGTCTTCAGGATTCCCGCCCGTTGGCCCGTTGCGCACCAGCACACGGTAGCAATCGAGAAGCGTTAACGTCGGCAGCATGAAACCGGCCAGGTCGGCCAGGCTTTGATGGATTTGCTGATGCAGACGGTTACGCTGCCCACCCAATATTCCGTACCAGTTCTTCATGCCCAGCGTGGTGCCCGAGAGGGTGTGGTGCTTGGCGATGGGCAGGTTGATCACCTTGTCAGCTTCGAGAAACGGCGTGAAGACGGGCCAGGTTTTCAACACTACGCCGCCCAAATCCACTTCGCGAAAGTGATCCGCGTCCGGCAGAATCACCTCCGCTCCCTCGGCGCGCGCGGCAGCCATGATTCCCGAACGCAGAAAGCATCGCTGCGGCTCGTTGCAGCTCACATCGGTCACAATTACCCGTTTGGCTCCGGCCTGCCGGCACTGCTTCACAATCTCCGCCACCAGCTCAGGATTCGTATTCGCGGCCTGTTCCGGCGTGCGGTCCCACGCGATGTTCGGCTTCAGCACGACCACGTCCTGCTTGCCGACAAAGCGGCTCATTCCGCCAAGATTCTCCAGTGCCTTCTGCGCCAACGCCCCCGGCTCTCCATTTTGCACAACCGTCATCTGCGGCCACTGTGCATCCGCCGCAACCCGGTGATCGCGCCGGGCCTGTTGCGCCTCTTTGGGAACCGGCCGCCGGCTGCGCTCGCTCAGCCAGAACGCCGTCCCCGTTACCCCTGCGGCAGCGCCACCCACGCGCAGCAGTTGCAGCATCGCCTCGCGCCGCGTCATCCCCGTCTGCGCCGGCTCGCGTTTCTCGCTGTTCCCTTCGGCCATCGCCGAACCCCCATCAAACCTCAATCACCGAGATGTGCTTCGACTCGCACGTGCCCAGCCGATGCGCGCGATCTGCCGCCACAGAAATGTAGCGCGGCGGGCGGCCCGCTGCCTCAAGCGTCGGCACTCCGGCCTCGGCCCGCTTCTTCTCGATCATTCCCCACGCCGTATGATCGACAGCCACGCGGTCGTCGCCCACAATCAGCGCGTTCGGGAACCATAGCCGCTCGGGGCGGAATCCCGGCCCGCCGTCATAAACCGAGGACAGAGCATCGCCCACCGTGAACCACACCTTTTCGCGCACCACCGGGATCGCATTCACGTCCGCCACACCGGGGTTACAGTTGTTGCCGTGCAGCAGAAACGGCTTGTCCACTACCCCGTACATGTTCTTCATCGAAAAGGTCACGCCCGCCAGCTCGTGATCCTTCAGAATCGGCAAATTGATCACCATGGCGCACTCGCGCGAGAGAATCTTCGTCAGCCGCAGGCGCACCGCGCCGCATTGCACCGGTTCGTCCTCGAATCCGGCTACGTCAGAAGAGTAGCAGCGGACGCGGCTTGAATCCGTGTTCACCGACATTCCACAGGCTTCGAGGAAGTGAGCGTTCTGATCCCAAACCAAAATGTTGCCAGGCTTGGCGCCTGCCTGCTGCAGCCGCTCGGCAACGGCCATAATCAGCGCGTGGTGCGTCGCGATCCCTTTGCTGCCCAGCCCGTTCACTTTCAGCCCGATCACCTTGCCGTTCAAGATGCTCCCCGGCACTACGCTCTTCCACGCTTCAATCGGTTTGTCGCGCCCGGTATGCGCGGCCATGGCCTTGTCTAGCAGATCCAGCACCTTCTGCTCGTCGGGCCCGGCCGCGGCATTCACCGCCGCGTCGCGCGCAACCACCACTCTCGACTTCTCGTCCCCGCGCGTACCGGGCATGCCGGCCAGCGCCAGCTTCCCCGCGCTCAGCGCCACCGCTCCGGCCGCTGCGTCTCTTAAAAACTCCCTCCGGCTTTTCATCGTTCCCATCCTTTACTCCCGGCGCCGTCTCAAATCCTTCCCATTCTTTGCAGAAAGTTAAGAACCGCCGGGCAGTTCCCGCCTAAATTCAACTCCGGCTCAAAGCCTCGCTTCCACGCCGTGAGCCAATCCAATCAACGCCTGCTGCGTCCCTGGGCCGCCTTCATACGCCACAATGCGCACCAGGAACGAGCCTCTTCGAAAAGTCACGCTTTGTGCATACGCAATGCCCGCATCGCCAATTTGCACGCTCTGAGCATCGTTGTTCCCCCCGGCCTCAAGAATCTTGCGCGCTCCCTCCGAATTTCCCATCGTGAACACGTCCACTACCGCGTCCAGCCGACCCTGGTACTTGTAGTCGGAGGTCGATGTCGAGACAACACCAGCCTGCAAGTACTGTTCCGCGTCGCCATCGATGTACTGCCAAAGATCTTTAGCGGCGTACACGCGGGTATCGTCGGTCTTCTCCCACCCCGCCACCGCGCCGGTCGCGGGAAATGGGTCGATCGATTTTCTCTTGCATCCGGCACACGCAACGCCCAAACCGATCGCCAGCACCACCAACGCGAATCTTCTTCCTTGAAAACGGGCCCCTGATTCCGTCACTTCTTCACTCCTTTACTCATCGCTTCGACGAACCGCGAATCACGCGCGGCTTCACTTCCGCGACAGCAAAATCTGGCTGCCGGGCGATCGGCTCTCTCCGATGCTCGTCACATAAATTGCCGGGCGATCCTGTAGCGGGCACGCATACTCGCAAGCACCGCAACCCACGCACCGGCTCGGATCGACGCGCGGCTGTTTCAATGTCCTGACCTTGCCCGCCGAATCGATCACCTGCGCGTCCTCGGTGTAGATAGCCTTGGGTGAAACCGGGCACCACTCTTCGCACACGATGCAATCGGTGGCCATAGCCCACGGCAGGCACCGTCCGCGATCGTAAAACGCCGTTCCCAGCCGCACCGGCTGGCTGCGCCCGTCGCCGAGGCCGACCACCCATCCCTTCTCTTTCGGCGTGATCTGCCAAATCGCGCCCGTCGGGCAAACTTCAGAACACAACACGCAGCTCGGCTCGCAATAGCCGGTGCGTGGTACCAGGGTCGGCGACCATAATCCTTCCAGGCCGGCCTCCCTCAGCGTTGGGTGAAGCGCGTTGTTCGGGCACACCTTCATGCACTCGCCGCAGCGGATGCATCGCGCCAGAAACTCCGATTCATCCAGCGCGCCGGGTGGCCGCAGCAGGCGCTCGTTGCGGCTCTTGCCCACGCCCGTGTTCGCGCGCATCATCGGCACAATCGCGGCGCCGGCAGCGAGACCGGAGATGGTGCGGCGACGGCCCAGATCGGGCGACGCCACCTCTGCAGCGACTCCCGGCTTGGAGCGGAAGAACTTGAATTGCAGCGCGTCGTGCGGGCAACTACCCACACAGTTCATGCACATCAGGCACTCCGCTTTGCGCCACGGAGCCCCACCAATCGGATCGTCGCCACCCTGGCAATGCAGCAGGCAGCGGTTGCATTTGTCGCAGCTTGCCGCATCTTTCTGCAACCCGAAGATCGACCAGCGCGAAACGGCGCCCAGGAGTGCTCCCAAAGGGCAAATCGCGCGGCACCAGAATCGGGTGATGCGTAGACCGGCAAAGATCACAACAAGAAACAGAATTCCCAGCAACAGGGACTGGGCAAAGTGCGCCTGGCGAAAGTCGAGAAGGAAGGCCGCCAGCACCGCATGAATCGTCTCCGCCGTGGACTTGATCGCGCCTATGTGGCTCTGCTCGAGAGGCGTCAGTATCGCCCGCACCGCGAAATTGAACCCCGGCAGAATCGACAGCCCCAGCGAACGCACCAGCAAACTGAATGGATCGAGCCATCCGATGGCCATCGACCCGAATGCCGCGGCGGTAAGACCAGCCACCAAGACCACATACTTGATCGTCTGCCATCGCTTGTAGCGATTCGACTCGATGCGCTGCTTGCCCCGCTTCGCCTCCGAAGGCATGTTGCCAACAAGGTGCTGCAGCGTGCCCATCGGGCAGATCCATCCGCAGAAAAAGCGCCCTAGAAACAGCGTGGGCACAAGAATGATCAGAGACCAGAGAAGGCCGCGGTAGAGCGCATGGCTGGCCAGTGCATTACCCAGGGCAACCAGAGGGTCCCACTCGAAGAACATCCTCACCGGCCCGCGCAAATGGATGTCGCTGGTCGTGCCCGGCATGGCGCGCAGCGAGGTAAAAACCAGCAACAGAACGAACAGAAACAGAAAGACGATCTGCGAAGTCCTGCGCCACCTTGCCCATCTCGCGCCGTTCACGCTGCGACCCCGCCGCTCTCAATGGCGCAAACCATGCTCAGAATGATCGATGTTTAGGGGATGACCGGACTGTGACCCGGGTCACGATTTGCGGACTAGAGCTGGTTGGAACCCGGTTTTGAAGGGCAATCAGGACACGGCTGGTAGGTCGGGTTGGTAGGCCGGGGCTTTAGCCCCGGCGCTTTGAAAGGGCACGGATTGATCCGTGCCGAAAAAGTCCTAAGAACGAAGGGTTTTAACCCCTGGGGGGCGCTTTCCCTTCTGCGGATCGCCGCATCTCGATTCGTCAGACACTGCCCAGCCTCTGAGGGAACTTGTTCCCTCGCCCAGTCCGTTTATGCAACCAGTTATCGGAGCCCGGCCAAAGCGATCATTTCGCCTCAGCGCGGCGAAATGAATCACAGATGATTGATCAGCGAGGCAATACACGCCGCGCCGAATCCATTATCAATATTGACGACGCACACATTCGGGGCGCAGGTATTCAACATTCCCAACAGCGCCGCCACTCCGCCCAGCGACGCCCCGTAACCCACGCTCGTGGGAACCGCAATCACCGGTGCATTCACCAACCCGCCGACCACCGTCGGCAGCGCGCCCTCCATCCCCGCGCAGACCACCAGTACGCGCGCCGATTGCAGGGTGTCTTTTTGCGCCAGTAGGCGATGAATCCCGGCTACTCCTACGTCAGCCACCAACTCCACGGTGTTGCCCAGCAGGCGCGCCGTCACCGCTGCCTCCTCGGCCACCGGCAGATCACTCGTCCCTGCGCACACCACGCCCACAGTTCCCTTGCCCGCGGCAGCCGGCGTCTGCATCAGAGTGATGGCGCGCGCCATCTCATGAACTTCCGCGCGCGGTTCCGCTCTCACCACGGCTTCGTTGACATCGCGCGAGGCGCGTGTCACCAGCACATTGCCGCCGGCGCTGGCCATGCGCGTGAAGATCGAGGCCACCTGCGCCGGCGTCTTGCTTTCCGCAAAGATCACCTCAGGCATGCCGGTGCGCAGCGCGCGGTGATGATCGATCTTGGCAAACCCCAGGTCCTCAAATGGAAGCACCCGAAGCCGCTCCAGCGCCTCGTCAACTCCGACCGACCCGGTCCGCACTTCCTTCAGCAACGCCTCAATCTGCGAGCGATCCATTCGTCTTGATATCTCCGTTGCCCCATCCTTTTGCGCGCGTGCAAAGGGTGGGAAATCTAGCTCGTTGTTCAACCGGAAACCTTGCCTGTCGCTGCATTCGATTCCCGCTTCGCCCATGCCTGCATCGCGCTCTGCATCACCTGCTTCAGCGGTATGCGATGCTCCTGTGCCAGAGCCCGGCAGACCTCGTATTCGGGTGAGGCATTCGCAACCGTGCCCGATGACCAACGCGCGATCTTCATCGGTACCCTGCCCCACTCCGTCTCGACATCAACGAATTCGCGGGCCAGGGCCATTTTGTTTTCCAGCCGCCATCGCAGCCCAATGCTCGTGGTTTCGCGCAGCAGGATCTCGCGCAGCGCCGGCGCGCGCTCCGGGCTGGATAGCACCGTCAATTGCACTCCCGTGCGTCCCTTCTTCATCTGCACCGGCAAACGATAAACGTCCCACGCGCCCCCCTCCAGCAGCAGTTCGCTCACATAGGCCAGCAACTGCGGGGTGGAGTCGTCGATAACCGTTTCGGTGATGACAATCGGCTCGCTCGCCGCTTCCTCCGTGGCCTCGCCAACCAGCACGCGCAACAGGTTGGGTTCGCCCGGGGTGTCGCGGCCTCCGGCGCCGTATCCACGGGCTTCCACCCGCATCGCGGGCATGGGCCCATAGGTCACTTCGAGCATGCGCAACAAGGCCGCGCCGGTCGGAGTCACGCGTTCCATCGGTGGCCCTGCGGAATAGACCGGCGCGTCGCCGATCAGCGCCAAAGTGGCGGGCGCAGGCACCGGCAGCGTTCCATGCGCGCACTTTACCGTTCCGCTGCCGACGTTCAGCGGCGTCGAGATCCACTTCTCCACGCCCAGTGCCTCGCATCCGGCGGCCGCGCATACAATGTCGACGATCGTGTCCACGGCCCCCACTTCGTGAAAGTGCACCTTCTCGACGGGGATCGAATGAATCGCCGCTTCGGCGTCGCCCATCAGCCGGAACGCCCGCGCCGATCGTTCTCTTACCCGATCGGAAATCGGCGCAGCCTGAATGATTTCGAGAATGGTTGCAAGCGAGCGATGCGGCGCGTGGTCGTGGTGAGCGCGCGCAGGTCCGGTGTCGTGAGACTGATGCTCGTGGCCATGATGCCCATGACCGTCGGCATGCTCGTGAGCATGTGCATGCTCTGCTCCCTTGCTTCCCTGCTCACTCGTTCCTGGTTTTTCAGTTCCCTCTTCCGTCAGAACATCGACTTTGGTCGCCGTAATGCCGCCGCGAAGCACCTTGCGCGCCTCCAGCTTCGCGCCCACATTCAGCGCCTCCGCCGTAGCACGCAACACATCAAAAGGCGCCCCCGCATCCACCAGCGCGCCCAGCATCATATCGCCGCTGATACCGGAAAAACACTCCAGATAGCCGATTCGCATCGCTTCGTGATTGTAAATTGCGGGGACTCGTCGCGCCCCCAGCCCCACCCCGCATCGCAAAGCCCGCCTTGTCGGGCAGAGAGAGTACCCCGAACTCCGCGCGCCCGCCTCGTCACCTGTTCTCTGGCTCCCCTCGCTGTCAAGCGCTCGTGAGCCCTCTCCGCACGGTATCCCATTCATAGCACCTGAGATATTTCTCTTGCGCTCTTTGCAGATTATTTCCTCCAAATCGCTAAGCTGGAGCTGTGCTGAAAGAAGAAGCTGGAGCATCTCCAACGCCCTTAAATCAGCTCAACCAGCTAACTCTATTGTTTTCAAAGACCCTCAGTTAAGTAAATGGCCGAACCATCTCGAAACAAACCACTTGGGCCAAGAGGGGGGGTGGGGGGTGGTGCTAATGAATGAGTAAATGTCCGCGCGCGCCGCAAACGCTTAATATCTGACCAATTGTCATTCGAGGCTTTTGCTGGCTACGCGCCTTTTCGCGCCAGCACATCCACCGGCAGCACTGCGTTCATCGATCCGCTTCTGAATCCCGCGCAATCCAGCGTGATGTACTTGAATCCCGCCTGTTTCAACGCCGCCGTCATCGCGTCCAGCATCTCCATGGCGAGCGCCCTCGGTAATTCCTCCCGGGCGATCTCCACACGCGCAAGTTCGCCGTGGTGCCGCACGCGAAACTCGCGAAACCCGAGTTGCCGCAGGCTCTCTTCGCCGCGTTCGACCTGCTCCAGCACCTCGCGCGTCACCTCTCGGCCGTACTCCACGCGCGATGAAAGGCACGGCGCCGCAGGCCGATCCCACACTGGATAACCTGCCGCCCTGGCCAGCGCCCGCACATCCGCCTTGGTCATTCCCGCTTCGGCCAGCGGAGCCAGCACTTCGTGCTGTTCTGCCGCGCGCTGTCCGGGCCGGTAATCTCGCGTGTCGTCGGCGTTCAGGCCGTAGGCAATGTGCGCAAAGCCCCGTTCCCCGGAGAGCTTCTCCAAAGCGAGAAAAAGAACGTCCTTGCAATGGAAGCACCGATTCGCGTCATTGCGCGCGTATTCGGGCCGCTCCAACTCGTCCGTCGCAATCACTTCCAGCGGCATGCCCAGCGATCGCGCAAAGGCCTTCGCCTGTTCCATGTCGCGCCTGGCGAGTGAGGGCGAATCGGCCAGCACAGCAAGCATCCGCGTCCCTAGCACACGATACGCCGCGCCCGCGAGGAAGGCCGAGTCCACGCCGCCGGAGTACGCCACCATTAGGCGATCCAACCTGCGGAGCCCTGATTCGAGAGCGAGCAGCTTCGCCGAAATGTCCGTCGGCTCGACGTCCGCGGCGTGGCTCTGCTCGTCCGTTCCTGCGCTCACTCGCTCCCTCGCCTCTGCGCCTGCTGCCATGCCCCGATTATACCCATTGCCATTTTTCCTGAGTTAGGTCCCTGAATCGCCCTATCACGCACCACGGCGTGAGTCGCGGGCCTTCCTATCGCCCCGCAGTCTTAAATCCTGTTCATGGCCCCAACCCACCAGTCATCACTCTTGATTTCGTCCGGAACACGTGATAGTTGGTGAACGTGATGTCGTTGATCGAGGTCTGGTACGGAACCGGCGGAGGTTGATCATCTTCATTCGCAAACGGATCCAGGGAATTGGCCTTCGCGACTCCATGAACCGGAACTGTGTACGTCAGGCCGCCGATTTGCGCAGAACCAAACTCCACCAGAGTCGCTGCGTCGTGGCTCGCATCTTCTTCTCGCACGTGCGTTAGCTGCGTGATGCGAAGAACTGTGCCCTTTGCCGGGTCAACCGCGATCTCCCCGTGATAAGCGGGCAGTTCGGGAACCTGGTCCGACGTGAACGCAACACCGAAATGCGAACGGTCGTGCGGCACACTGTAGTCAAACACAGCCACCGCTCCCGTCTCGCCGCGCTCCCAGTGATCCCACACGATCTTGTCCCTCGCTACGTCATTCAGAATCAGTTCCAGGACAGGCCCGAACTCTCCCGTCGTTGTAAGGCTGAAAAATGGTGCGCTCCGCTGGTCTGTGCTTCCTGGTGCGGCCTCCAGCTCCTCAGCCCCACCACGATAGGCAATCACCTGGGCAATCGATCCCGCATAGAACAGCTGCGCATTGGGCAGCCCGTTCGCTCCCGCCGGCCCCAAAGCGACGCGCGTCGACTGTCTGCCCCGCCGCGTCTCAAGCAGCGTCCCCATGTTCTGCTGGGTTTGCAAGTAGTCCGCGGTCGTCACTTCAAATGCAGTCGTCGTCCGCAATGCCACAAAGTTGGGCAGTTTGGGGAGAGTCCCCTTCACGTAATCGGTCATCCGCGCCAGGATCTGATCCTGGATCGCGCCATCGGGCGCAGCCTTCGGCAGAACCTCCGCAGCTGGTAACGGAAGAAATGCCGCGGCATCGGCAAGCGCAAGCAGCGCCTCGCGCCCGCGCTCACTGTGCAGGCCAGTCTGCCAGCGTGTGAGCCGCTGCGCGCTCACTCGCTCTGTCAATTTCAGCCCGGCGAGTTCGCGGGCCACACTCTTGTCGTTCGCGTCACGCAGCCCCGCAAGCCGCCTATCCAGTTGCTCGACGGTGACGTTCGTAGCCGTCGCCGGTGCTGCCCCATGCGCGTTCGCAACCAGGCTCGCCAGCAGAAGCATTGACGCCCCTCTAAACATCTGGTCACGCTTTCCCCGTCGCCGCAGCGGTCTCATTATAGCGATGCCGCCTTTCGCTCCCTGTATCCTTCGGACGCCGCGCTGAACAGCCGTTCGTCCCCGCTCCCGCCCCCTTCATACCGTCCCAATTGACGGCTCCGGTCCCGCACACTAGCTTGGAAGAGAGTGGATTCATCAGTCTCGCCTTTCAGAATCTCCCAGGTGGTTCCCTCGAATCCAGGAGGTTGGATGCGTCACCAGCTTTTCTCCCGTCTTTCGAAACTCCTTCTCGTGCTTTTCGCGTTCTTGGCCTTTAGCGCCGCCCGGGCTCAGGACCTTAAGAACTTCGAGCAGCGGATCACCACCAAAGTCCTGCCCAACGGCCTCACCCTCATCCTGTGCGAGCGGCACGATGCCCCCGTCTTCGCCTACCACACGCTCATAGACGCCGGCGCCGTCAACGATCCATCCGGTGAGAGCGGCCTGGCGCATATGTTCGAGCATCTTGCCTTCAAAGGCACCTCGGAGATCGGAACCAAAGACTATGCCGCCGAGAAGGTCGCCCTCGAAAAGGTTGAGCAAGCCGACAACGCTTACGAAGCTGAGTATCTCAAGCCCGTCGGCCGCGATGAGCAAAAGCTCAAGGAACTCAACCAGGCTTTTCTCGATGCGCAAGCCGAGGCCGAAAAATACGTTATCCCGAACCAGTTCACCATCGTCGCCGATGAGAACGGCGCTCAAGGGCTGAACGCCGAAACTGGCTTGGACGACACACAGTATTTCTGGTCGATGCCCGAAAACCGGCTCGAACTATGGGCCTGGATGGAATCAAGTCGTCTGGCCGATACGGTTCCCCGCGAATTCTACAAAGAGCGCTCTGTAGTGATGGAAGAGCGGCGCATGCGCGTCGACTCCAACCCCATCGGTCGCCTTGAGGAGCAATTCCTCGCCACCGCCTATGTGGCGCATAACTACGGCCGTCCCGACGTCGGATGGGAGAGCGAAGTCAGCCAGATCACAGCGACTGAAGCGATGGCTTTTCACCGAAAGTATTACGTTGGCGGAAACATCGTCATCGCCATCGTCGGCGACATCGATCCCAAAACCGATCTTCCCATGCTCGAAAAATACTTCGGCCGCGTTCCCGGCGGACCCAAACCCGAAGATATGACCACCGTGGAACCCAAACAATATGCCGAGAAATCGGTGGTCATCCGTGAACAGACCCAGCCGTTCTATATCGAGGGCTACCACCGCCCCAGCTACCGCGATCCCGACGATGCGGTCTACGACGCCATTGGCGACATTCTTTCGAATGGCCGCGTCTCCCGCCTTTATCGCAGCCTGGTTGAGCAGCAGCAGATCGCCGCAGTTGCTGAAGGAGAGAGCCCCTTCCCCGGCGAGAAGTATCCCAGCCTGTTCCTGTTCGCCGCCGTGCCTTTGCCCGGCCACACCACGACGGAAATGCGCGACGCCATCCACAAGGAGATCGACAAGCTGAAAACCACTGACGTCACCGACGCCGAACTGCAGATGTACAAGACTCGCACCCGCGCCGATCTGCTGCGCGGGCTGGCAGACAACCAGGGCCTCGCCGACTCGCTAGCTGCCTACCAGACGCGCTATGGCGACTGGCGCGAGCTCTTCCTCCAACTCGACCGCGTCGACAAGGTCACCAAGGCTGACATTCGCCGTGTAGCCAACCAGGTGTTTGTCCCCTCCAACCGCACCACAGCCGTGATCGACACTGAGCAGCCGGCCAGG
>Ga0335071_10000303_pt1 | contig 56970 bp, 44 predicted proteins | sample Lox_Sample_15_FD_206724 | JGI IMG/M metagenome (GOLD analysis project Ga0335071, IMG submission 206724) | Soil microbial communities from Loxahatchee National Wildlife Refuge, Florida, United States - Lox_Sample_1.5 | ecosystem: Environmental > Terrestrial > Soil > Wetlands | place: USA... | reverse complement strand
CTTAAACAAACTTTACCGTCATCCAATAGTGAGCCGGGGCGCCCTTTTGCGACAATAAACCGAACGAAATCCTGCAGCGGAAATCATACGACAAGATTCGTGTTTCAACTTGCGGGTTTCAAGTGTTGAATAAGGCCGATGACAGACCCAGGACCAGCCGCCACGCACCGGTTATTCATCGCCATTGCCCTGCCCCCGGTGGTGCAGGAAGAAATCATCTTGGTGCAGCGCGAGTTACAGCCGCTCGTACCGCGTGAAGTTGTGCGCTGGACTCGGCCGGACCAGTTTCACCTGACGCTCCGGTTCCTCGGGAACTTCCCGGTGCACGAGGTCGAAGGTCTGAAACGAGCCGTGGGTGACATTTGCCGGAATGCCTCGCCGCTCGGCTTGCAGGCCCGCGGCGTCGGGTTCTTCCCCCACGCTCGTTCGCCGCGGGTCGTCTGGGTGGGGGTTGATGACAGCGAGCGGCGGCTGCTGGGTTTGCAGAAACAAATTGAAACAGCGGTCAGCCCACTCAGTTCGGAGCCGGGTGAAAAAAATTTCGCTGGTCACGTCACCCTGGGCCGGTTGAAAAATCCCCGACCGTCCGACGTGCGGGATCTGGTCGTACGCGTCCAGGCGCTGGAAAGCCGGGCCTTCGGTAACTGGATGGCATCGGAGGTCGAGATCATCCGCAGCGAACTCTGCCCGGCCGGCGCCCGGTACACCTCGCTCGCGGCGTGCCGGCTGGCAGCGTCGCGGTCAGCACGCTGAAACTTTTTCCCGTCGGCTGACGTCTTACTGAATATATGCTTAAGCCTCTCGACAAGAGTCGCTGGAGCTTGGAGACGGCAGCGCATTTGTTGAACCGGGCCGGTTTCGGCGGCCCGCCCGCTGAGATTCGGAAGCTGGCCGGACTGGGGCCGGACCGGGCGGTCGCTTCGCTCATTGATTATGAGCGCATACCCGATTACACCCTCGCTCCGGATTGGGCCAAGCCGGATCCGGAGGAGGTGCTGCAACGGCGGGAGGCGGCGCGGGATGCCACGCCGGAGGAACGCAAGAAGCTGCAGCAAGAGGAGCAGCGGTTGCAGGGCCGGCACATGCTGGAACTGCGCCAGTGGTGGCTGAGCCGCATGGCCAGGGGACCGCGGCCGTTCCAGGAAAAAATGGTTTTGTTCTGGCATGGTCATTTTGCCACCAGCATCGAAAAGGTCCGCCAGGTGCCGAATGCCGCCTACCTGATGTGGCGCCAGAACGAACTGTTTCGCCGTCTGGCCACGGACAACTGGGAGCGCCTGTTGGTCGAGGCCGGCAAGGACCCGGCCATGCTGGTCTGGCTCGACCAGGCGCAAAGCCGCAAGGAGCATCCCAACGAAAATTACGCCCGCGAGGTGATGGAGTTGTTCACGCTGGGGGAAGGTCATTACACCGAAAAGGACGTCACCGAAGCCGCCCGGGCGCTGACCGGCTGGTCCTACGACCGGCGATACCAGAAGTATGTTTATCGTCCGGCCTTTCATGACGAGGGCCTCAAGACCGTTCTGGGCCGCACCGGGAATCTCAATGGCGACGACGTGATGGCGCAAATTGTTGCCCAGCCGCAGGCCGCCCAGTTCATCACGGCGAAACTGTGGAATTATTTCGCCGGCCAGTATCCGCCGGATGAATTGAACACCGCGCTGGCGGTGGTATTCCGCGAGTTCGGGAACAATTTCAAACCATTGCTGCGGGTGCTATTTCGCTGCGAGGAGTTCTATGCGCACGACATTGTCCGCAACCAGGTGAAAAGCCCGGTGCAATGGCTGGTCGGCAGCGTGCGCGTGCTGGAGTGCGACCTGCCGCCGGCCCCGGCCAGCTGGGGCATCACCCGCGGGCTCGGCCAGGACCTGTTCGCGCCGCCAAACGTGAAGGGCTGGGACGGCGGCACGACGTGGATCACCACCAACACGTTGCTGATGCGCTATAATCTCGCCCAGGCCATCGTGCAGGGAAACTACCGGATGTTCGGCGCCGGGGATTTCGCACGCAAACCCGGCGGGCAGGGCGGTGGGCCGCTTGCCCGGGAGCTGCAGGTTTTGCCACCGGCGCCGGTGGCTGTGGAAAAAATCCTCACGCCGGCGGAGCGCGCCACCCGGGAGCAACTGGTGGCGGCGCTCGAACGCCGCCTGTTGCAGTCGCCCCTCACCGGGGAGCAGGAGAAGGCCCTGCGCGATTTTCTGGCGTCAAAACCGGCATTAAGCGACGACGACGTGCGCGCGGCCATCCGGCTGGTCATGGCCACGCCGCAATATCAAGTGGCATAGAACGTGATGTGTGACGAGTGAGGAGTAATATGAAACGCGAAATCAGCCTTCAGACCCGCCGCGAATTTCTGCGGACCACGATGCTCGGCAGCGCACTTTCGTGGACGGTGCCGGTGTTCGTAGCCGATACGTTGGCCGCGCTGCAAAGCCAGGCCGCGGCGGCTGCAACGCCGGCCGTCACGGGCAAGGACGCCAACATTCTGGTGGTTCTGCAGATGGCCGGCGGCAATGATGGCCTCAATACCCTTGTGCCTTTTGCCAACGACTTTTATCACCGCGCGCGACCCAAGCTCGGGTTGTCGGCCGAGCACGTTCTGAAACTGAATGACCAGGTGGGGTTGCACGAGTCCCTGACCGGCCTCAAGGACCTTTACGATTCCGGTTGTCTCGCGGTCGTCCAGGGCGTCGGTTATCCCAATCCCAACCGCTCGCACTTCCGGTCCACTGAAATCTGGCAAACGGCCAGCGATTCCGGGCGGGTGGAGAAATATGGCTGGCTGGGCCGGTACTTTGACAACGCCTGTGCGGGCTGCGACCCGACCGTGGCGGTGACCATTGGCAGCCAGCTGCCGGAGGCGTTTTTTGCCAAAAACCCGAAAGGCATTTGTTTCACCAACCCAAACCAGTACCGCTTCCTCGCGGGCGACCCGGTCCGCGCCGGGGAAACGAACCTGACCGAGATGACGTACGAGCGGATGAACGCCGTGGAAATGGCCGCGGTCAGCGCCGACGAAAATTCCGGAGGCACGATCGGGTCGTTGCCCGCCGGCATGCCGATGCAGGGCGGGTCGGCGGCGGAGTTCATCGAGCGCACGGCGCTGGATGCCCAGGTCAGTTCCGACCAGGTGCGGAATATTGCCGCACGGTTTGAGAATCAAGCGACTTATCCGGTGTCGCCCCTCGGCAACGCGCTCAAGCTGGTCGCCAAACTCATCGGCGGCGGCCTGTCCACGCGAATATACTACGTGTCGCAGGGGGGATACGACACGCACACCAACCAGTTGGGCACGCAGCAGCGATTGCTCAAGGACTTGGGCGATTCCGTCCAGGCGTTGGTGACCGATCTGAAGGTGCAGGGCAACCTGTCGCGCGTGCTCGTGATGACGTTCAGCGAATTCGGGCGGCGGGTGGCCGAGAACGCCAACGGCGGGACCGATCATGGAGCTGCTGCGCCACTCTTTGTGGTGGGAGGCAAGGTCAAAGCCGGTTTGCTGGGAACCTATCCCGGCCTGGCGCCGCAGGATTTGTTTCAGGGTGACCTCCGGTATACAGTCGATTTCCGCTGCGTGTATGCCAGCATCCTGGAACAGTGGCTGAAAACCGTGAGCGCGCCGGTGCTGGGGCGTCGCTTCGAGCCATTGCCGGTCGTTTGAGGCCAACCTGCCTCCGGTGGGCCGTCAGGGGCGGCCCGATTTCTTTCATTCATCCTTCTTGCCATTGGTTCGGTTCTGACCTATACTTGGACAGGTCAGGAGTGTTTTAACTAACGGTGTGTACATTTTATGATTTCTAACGAACGACCTTCGCCTTACGGCCAGCGGCCTTATCACCAGTCGTATATGCAGCCCCGCCCGCCGGTTGTTGAAGACACACTCAAATCCGGCCAAGTGCAGATCGAGCGCAAAACGCTGGTCTTGACCCTCAAGGAAAATCCGCGAGGCCGTTTTCTGCGGATTACCGAGGAGGCCCGGGGTCATCGCAATGCCATTATCATCCCGGCGCCGGGGCTGGAGGAGTTCAAGAAGTTGCTCGACGAAATGGTGAAGGCTTCGAACGAGATCCCGATGAAAGCTCAGAACCCGCCGGAGGGCTGACCGGAGGAGGGTTAAGCGGGTCCGGTGGATGAGGCGGTCGCCGAGGGTGGTGCGGTGCTCTGGCGTATGATCAATTCGGCCGGGAGGCGTTTGGATTCTCCCCGCATACCGCGCAGCAGGTTCATCATCATCTCCACCGCGGCCAACCCCAGCCGGTACTTTGGCTGCCGGATGGTGGTGAGCGGGACGCGGTAATATTCCGCCGCCATGATATTGCCGCAACCCACCAGCGATACATCACCGGGAATTTTGAATCCCTGATTAAACAACGCCTCCGCGCAGCCGATGGCCACTTGGTCGCTCACCGCCTGGATGGCGGTGGCGGAGCAGGATTCGTTGAGCAGCTGTAGTCCGGCCTTGGTCCCGTCTTCGATGGTGCTGCCGGCGGCAAAAACCAGTTTGTCATCCACTTCAATCCCCGCCTCCCGCAGCGCGCGGCGGTAGCCTTCGAATCGTTCGTGGGCCCACGGTGCCACCGGCGGGCCGGTCAAGTAAGCGATGCGTTTGTGGCCGAGTTGCAGCAGATGTTGGGTTGCCGCGTAGCTCGCGCCGGGTTCATCGGCCTCCAGACTGAGGAAGGACTTGCAGAACGGGGCCGGCGGGCCGAGCAGGACGGTGGGAATCTGGCGGGCCAGCACCTCCTGGTAAATGCGCGCGTCGGCCTCAAACCGGTAAACCGGCGTGATGAACAGCCCATCCACGCGCCGGGACAGCAGCCGCCGGAGACAGGCCTCCTCGCGTTCCGCCAGGTTCAGGGTATGGCCGAGCACAAGGTCGTAGCCCAGCTCGTGCACGCGCTCTTCGATGGCCGAGACGATGCGGGCGAAAGCCGGATTCATCGTGGTCGGCACAACCAGACCGAGCAGTTTCGTCGTGCGGGTGCGCAGTCCCTGGGCGGATGAATCGGGCACGTAGCCCATTTGATGGGCCAGCGCCTTGATGCGGCTCTTCGTCGCCGCCGACACGTCCGGTTCGTCGCGTAACGCCTTCGAGACGGTCATTACCGACACTCCGGCCTGTCGGGCTATGTCCTTAAGCCGGACCATGGTCCAAACGTAGATCGATGTACGTAAAATGCAGAAAAAGGGCCATCGGACTCAAATTAAATCTGCTCGGCATTCTGCCTTCATCCATCTGGCGCTATAAATACGCTCCGCGCCAGTGCAACTTGCGGCGCAACGCCTCCAGAAACGAACTGTCGGCAAGATGCATGAGCCGGACCGCACCCCGGCTCCGGCGAATCGCCACTTCGTCCCCCGCGCCCAGCTCGGCCACGAACTGGCCGTCCGCGCTCAGGATGATTGGGTGCGGCGTGCTGGCGGCTTTGACACGGATGGTGGAGGCCAGGGGCAGGATGATGGAACGATTCGACAAGGCGTGCGGGCAAATCGGGGTCAAGGCAAACACGTCGGCCGTGGGCAGCACGATGGCGCCGCCGGCGGCCAGCGAATAGGCGGTGGAACCGGTCGGCGAACTGATGATCAGGCCGTCGCAGCGATACCGCGTGACCAGTTCATTGTCCACCGTCACATCCAGGCTGATGAGCCGGGATACGGCGCCGCGGCTGATGACCATGTCGTTGAGCGCGGTTTCCCGGATTTTCCGGCCACGGCAGGCGCCGGTGACTTCGATCAAGGCGCGGGAATCGAAGTTAAATTCGCCGCGCCAGACCCGCCCCAGGGCCCGGACCATTTCGTCTGACGGGACAGCGGTAAGAAAGCCAAGGCCGCCGACATTGATCCCCAGCATGGGGGTGGCCGAGCCGGCAATCTCACGGGCGACATGCAGCATCGTGCCGTCGCCGCCGAACACGACCAACAGGTCCACCGCCCGCGCCAGCGTGGCGGCATCTTCAAACACGGGACATTTCAATCCCGCGAGCCGGGCGGTGTCGGCGTCACACCACACCTTCCGCCGGGCGCGCTGGATGAGGCGCGCCGCCTGGCGCACGCTGTGCACGCCAGCGGCCTTTTCGGAATTGCCGATCAGTCCAACGCGCTTGATTTTGTCAGCCTGTTTTTTCAATCAATGCCAGAAATTCCTTGTTGCCGGCCGGGCCGGACAACGGTGATTCCACAACTCCGCGCCAGCGCACCCCGGTTTGGGCGCTGACAAATTGCCGCAATTCGTCCACCACGCGTTCATGCACGGCCGGGTCGCGAATGACCCCACGGCCCCGGTCAGCTTCGGCCTTGCCGGCCTCAAATTGCGGTTTGATGAGCGCGATGATCCTGCCATCGGGCCGCAACAAATCAATGGCAGCCGGCAGAATGTTTCGCAACGAAATAAACGAACAATCAATCACCGCCAGATCGGCGGGGACAAACGACGAGGGCATTTGCCTGGCCGTCAGGTGCCGGGCGTTGGTCTGCTCCATGACGGATACGCGGGGATCCTGGCGAAGTTTCCAGGCGAGCTGACCGCGTCCGACATCCACGGCATACACCCGGGCAGCACCGTGCTGAAGCAGGCAATCGGTGAATCCGCCGGTGGACGCGCCGAGATCGAGCGCGGCGCAGCCGGCGACGTCGAGTTGAAAATGGCGCAGGGCATGTTCCAGCTTGTGGCCGCCGCGGCTGACGTACTTTTCGCCGGACTCGAGCGTGAGGTGGTCGGCGGGTTTGACGGAGTCGCTCGGTTTATGAGCGGACTGGTGATTGATGCGGACCTGGCCGGCGAGGATGGCGCGTTTGGCGCGTTCCCGGCTTGCGCAAAGGCCGCGTTCAACCAGGGCCTGGTCGAGGCGAGTCATCGGACGACCCGGGAAATTAAACGATGGGCGCGCCGATTACAAGCGGTTGCCGCTGGTGTAGACGCGGTTCTGGACTTCGCGATAGCTGTGCAGGAACAGATCGTTGTCGGCCACGGCCTTCTCCACGAGCTGTTTGAGCAGGAACATTTCGGAGCTGTTGATGACGGCGTGGACGCTTTGTTTGAAGGCTTCCATGGGCGTGAAGGTCTGGAAGGAATCGCCCAGCAGGATGATGGTCGCATGGCGGCGCTGGTTGACGGGCATGGTTTGCAGCGCCTTGAGCGTGAGATTTTCCTCGATGGTGTTCGCGGCGAAGAGTTCCTCGACGACAACAACCTGGTAATGCGCCTGGCCGAAGCGGACCAGGAAATCACTGTGGGTGGCAGCGGTGTGGACCTTGTAACCCAATTCGCGCAGGGCGCTTTTGGCCGTCTCCAGCCATTCCGGCGTGGAGAAGGCAATCAAGGCCGGCTTGTCCTCGGTGCTGACGAATTCGAATGAGCCATTCATAGTTATTTGATTTTGAGGACGGGTGGCGCCGCGCCGCCGCCAACGGGCGACGTCTTCATGCGCAACGAACCCATGGTGGTGGTCATTTCACCGCGGGATTTCTTGAGGTTATCAATGCCGCGGGAGATGACGCTGCGTTTACTGCAATAGAGCACGGCAGTTTCCTCGGTGATCAGGCCCTGCTCGAAGGCTTCAATGCAGGCGTGGTCGAAAGTTCGCCAGCCGAACGGATAGCTGGCTTCGATGATGTCGTAAAACGTCTTGCCTTCACTTTCGCCCAGGCGGATGGCCTCTTGGGTGCGCAGGTTGGCACCCATGATTTCCAGCAGCGCGTACCGGGCGCCGCCGACCTTGGGCACGAGCCGCTGGCTGATGACCCAGCGCAGAGCGTCGGCCAGGCGCACGCGCACCTGTTCCTGCTCTTCCGGCTCGAACATGCCGAGGATGCGGTTGACGGTTTCACCGGCATTGATGGTATGCAAAGTACTGAGCACGAGGTGACCGGTCTCCGCCGCGCTTAACGCAATCTTGACCGTCTCCTGGTCGCGCATTTCGCCGACGAGAATGACCTTGGGGGCCTGGCGCAAGGCAGCCCGCAGACCGTTGACATAGGAATCGAAATCAATGCCCAATTCGCGCTGGTTGAAGGTGGCGTGCCTGTGCGTATGCACATATTCCACCGGGTCCTCCAGCGTGACGATGTGAAAGGGTTTGGATTCGTTGATTTCGTTCAAGATGGCAGCCAGGGTGGTGGACTTGCCGGACCCGGTAGCGCCGGTGACGAGAATCAGGCCGGTTTTTTCCTTCGGGATCTCTTTGAAGATGGGGGGAAACTTCAGTTTGTCCAGCGTGGGGATGGCCGCATTTAATTGGCGGCAAACAATCGAATAATTTCCCCGCTGGGCGAAAACGTTGACACGAAATCGGGCCTTGTCCTGGAGCGCGTAAGACGCATCACAGGAGCCGTGGCGGAGCAGGTCTTCGATCTGCCAAAGATTATCGCCGATGATGTTCAACGCAATCATCTCGGTCTGGTACGGAGTGAGCTTTTCGATGGGCGGATCGAGAACCACCGGCTTGAGCTCGCCGTAGGCCTCCACTTGCGGCGGGCGATCCACCGTGAACAGCAAATCGGAAATTTCCGGCTGCGAAGCCAGCATTTCCGTCAAAATTTGGTCCAACTCGGGTCGGCGCATAAATCAGGTCGGTCAAGCGTCATCTTCGTCCGGCGGATGGGCGAGCAGGGAGCGGAATTTCTTCTTGTCGAGCGCCTTGTCGTACGCCTCCTCCGGCGCAATCCGTTTCATGCGCACGTGCTCCATGATGTGGTCATCCAGCGGCTGGTTGCCGTACTTCTTGCCCACCTGGATCATGCCGGGCAACTGGTGGGTTTTGCCTTCGCGAACGAGGTTGGCGACGGCGGTGTTGAAGACCAGGATTTCGAACGCCGCAATGCGGCCCTTCTTGTCGGTGCGTTTGAACAATGTCTGGGCGACAACGCCCTTCAAGGCCTCGGACAGCGTCTGGCGAATTTTATTCTGCTGGTCGGCCGGAAAGACGTCGATGATGCGGTCCACGGTCTTGGATGCGCTTTGGGTGTGCAGGGTGCCAAAGACCAGGTGGCCGGTCGCGGCGGCGGTGATGGCCAGCTCAATCGTTTCCAGGTCGCGCATTTCGCCGACCAGGATGATGTCCGGGTCCTCGCGGAGGGCGCCGCGCAAGGCCGCGGCGAACGATTTGGTGTGAACGCCGACTTCCCGGTGGTTGACGAGGCAGTTTTTGCTTTCGTGAACAAATTCAATCGGATCCTCGACCGTGATGATGTGGTCTTTGCGATTCTTGTTCGCATAATCCACCATGGCGGCGAGCGTGGTGGACTTGCCGGAGCCCGTCGGCCCGGTCACCACGACCAATCCACGGTTGAGCATGGAAAACTTCTTGAGCACCGTCGGTAGCGGCGCTTCAATCTTTTCAAAGTCTTCGAACGAGAGCACCCGGCTGGGAATCTGGCGGAACGCCGCGGCAATGCCGTTCTTTTCGTTGTAGAAATTGACGCGGAAGCGGGAGATGTTCGGAATTTCGTAACCGAAGTCAACGTCGCCGGATTCTTCAAACTGTTTGATTTTGTAATCCGGCGCCGTTTCGTAGAGCATCGACTTGAGCGTATCGTTTTCCAGGGGTGGAAAATCCACGCGCTGGAGTTCGCCGTTGATGCGTAACATGGGCGGGTTGCCGGAAGCCATGTGCAAGTCTGACGCTTTTTGTTCGAACATCAGGTTGAAAAACGCATCGATTTTAGCCATAAAACCTTTCTTTGACGTAAAATGTTAGCTAACGCCGCGCCAAATTTCCGGTCATGAGCCCGTTGATGGACATCCTGCGTCGCGAAATTGCCGAACGCGGAATCCTGTCCTTCGCACGGTTCATGGACCTTGTCCTCTACTGTCCCAAACATGGATATTACGAGAAAAATAGAGACAATCCGGGCCGGCGTGGCGACTTTTACACCAGCGCGGGCACCGGCGAACTCTTCGGCCAATTGCTGGCCTGGCAGTTTGCCGAATGGCTGGTAGAACTGCCGCGGGGGGCGGGGGGCGGGCAAATTGTTGAAGCCGGCGCCCACGACGGGAGGCTGGCGGGAGACATTTTAAGCTGGCTGCAAACCAACCGTCCGGGGCTGTTCGATCAGATGGAATACTGGATCATTGAGCCCTCGCCACAGCGCCAGGTCTGGCAGCAGGAAACACTCAAGCCATTCGGCACCCGCATCCGCTGGCGGGCGCGATTCGGTGACGTGTCCTCCTTCACTGGGTCGGCCGCGGATGCAAAGGCCCGGCGATTCCACGGCGTGATCTTCAGCAATGAACTGCTCGATGCCATGCCCGTCCATCGCTACGGCTGGGATGCCGCCAACAAAAATTGGTACGAGTGGGGCGTGGCGCTCGACGGCGAAAGATTTGTGTGGGCCAAAATCCGGAACCCGAAATTTAAAAACCAGAATCCCGAACTGGAGCCGGTCCTTCCTGATGGCTACACCATCGAAACTTGTCCGGCGGCAGAAGCCTGGTGGCAGGCAGCGGCTGGCGCTCTGGGTCGGGGAAAACTGATGACCATTGATTACGGTCTGGCGGCCGACGAATTGTTTTCGCCCGCCCGGCTGCGAGGGACGGTGCGGGCGTATTTCCGGCACCAGGCCAGCGACGATTTGCTGGCCCGGGTTGGGGAACAGGATCTGACGGCCCACGTCAATTTCCCGGCCATCCGGAAAACCGGTGAAGCCGCCGGACTGAGCACGGAGAGTTTTCAAACGCAAGCCCAGTTCCTGACACAAATTTTGGCGAAGGCGGCAAAAAGCGGGTCCCTGGGCGAATGGGGTTCAACCTTGGCGCGTCAGTTTCAGACGCTCACTCATCCGGAGCATCTGGGTCGCGCTTTCCGGGTGTTGATCCAAGCCCGATGAGCTCCAGCCGCTGGCGAGGATCGATTGCCGCAGCCAGATGCGATGACTACTCGGCCGGATTCAGCTCATAATTCAAAACCGACAGGCAATAGATGGCCGCGGTTTCCACCCGCAGGACCAGCCGCCCCAGTGAAACCGGATGCGCTCCCGCGGCCTGGATTAATTTCAATTCTTCGATCGTGAAATCGCCCTCCGGCCCGATCCAGACCCCCGCGCTGCGCGGTTGGCGCCGGTGTTGCGCCTGAAAGGCCTGAATGCACTCCCGGGGATGATGCCGGTCCGGCTGTAACGAACCAACCAGCGCCAGGTCAAATGTCTCCTTCCGCTGCAGAAAATTGTCGATGGTTGCAGGGGGTTCAATTTGCGGCAGCCAGGTGGCGCCACATTGCTTGACGGCTTCAATGGCCACCTGCTGCCATTTCTGCCCTTTCGCGATGGCTTCGCGGTCGTCGAGCCGGATGACGACTCGACGGGTCAACAGCGGCACGACGCGGCGGGCACCCAGTTCGACCGCTTTTTGAATGATGTCCTCGATGATCCGGCCCTTGGGCACGGCCTGGAGCAGCGTGATGGAGCAGGGCGGGGGCGGGACAGAAATTGTTTTCGTTACCTGCAAGTCCAGCGACGATTGGGAACGCCCGGTGATTTCGCAGACAAATTCACGACCCGCGCCGTCGAGCACCGACACCGCGTCTCCGCGCTTGACGCGCAGGACGTGCAACGCGTGGTGTGCCTCGCGGCCGTCGAGCCGGAGCGCAGCTTCGCCGCACTGTTTGGGCGGCAGATAAAAGCGATGCATTGGGCGAATGTTCGAAGGCAGCGCGAGCCGCCATGCTTGTTCAGCCAGTCCGGTCAAACACACGTCATTTTATTTCCGGCCGCCTTCATCGGAACAATTTCTTCGCCTTTTCGAAAAAGCTTTTGCTGAGCGGATTGGCATCTTCGTCGCAGGATTCGGCAAAAGCCTGCAGCCGCGCCTTTTGCTCGGCGGTCAACCGGGTGGGCACCTCGACCTGGATGCGCACGTGCAAGTCTCCGTGTCCATGGCCATGTACATTTTTTATCCCCTTGCCTTTGACGCGGAAAGTGGTGCCGGGCTGGGTTCCGGGAGGAATTTTAATCGCCGCGCGACCATCCAGGGTTGGCACCTCGATTTCTGCACCCAAGGCCGCCTGCACGAAACTGACCGGCACCTCGCACAGCAAGTCGTCCTCCTCCCGCTGGAAAATGTCGTGGGCTTTGACGTGCAGAACCACGTACAGGTCGCCTGGGGGTCCGCCGCGCGAACCGGCCTCGCCATTGCCGGCGGAACGCAAGCGCGAGCCGTTGTCCACCCCCGCCGGAATGCGGAGTTTGATTTTGGAATGGCGCTGCCGCTTGCCTTCGCCCTGGCAGGCTTTGCAGGGCTTTTCCACCAGGCGCCCGGCCCCCCGGCAGTGCGGACATGTCTGGGCAATGCTAAAAATGCCGCGGGACGTCAGCACCTGTCCGCGCCCGCCGCAGGTGGCGCAGGTGCGGATTTTGGAACCCGGCTCCATGCCGGAGCCATTGCAGGTGTCGCAAGGGTCGAGCTTCGTGACGGCGATTTCCTTTTCGCAGCCCAGCGCCGCCTCCTCCAGCGTGATCTCAAAATCGTATCGTAAATCATTGCCGCGCTGCGGCTGGGACGGATCCATGGCTCCGCCAAAGAGGCTTTCGAAGATGCTGCCTCCGCCAAAGACCTCGCGGAAGATTTCGAATGGGTCATGGAAACCGCCGCCGTAGCCGCCGGCGCGGCCGGCGCGGGCGTGGGGGTCAAAGGCGGCGTGGCCGAACTGATCGTATGCCGCGCGCCGTTGCGGGTCGCTCAAGGCCTCGTAAGCTTCGCCCAGCTCCTTGAATTTATCCTCGGCGGATCGGTCGCCCGGATTTTTATCCGGATGATATTTGACGGCGAGGCGGCGGTACGCCTTTTTGATGTCCTCGTCGCTGGCGTTGCGGCTGACACCCAGCACTTCGTAATAGTCGCGTTTGGACATCGGAATGGGAGGTTTCGGCCAGTCGGGCGTACGGCTGCGATTTTACGGGGACGGCGCGGCTTTTCCCTCGGTTTTATTTTCCGAAATTTCCGCCGGCTTCTTTGCGACGATGACTGCGGCCGGCCGCAGCAGCCGGTCGCGAAGCCTGTACCCCTTTCGGAGCTGCTGGACGACCTGGCCCTCGGGCGCATCGGCGGTTGCCATCTGGGAAACGGCCTCGTGCAGCTTGGGATCGAACGGTTTGCCGCTGGCATCAATTTCCTCCAGCCCGGTTTCGGCGAGGATGCTCTTGAGCTGTTGTTGGATCATGGCGATACCCGCCCGCAGGGACTCCAGGTTGGCCGGCGGCGCGCCGGTCGTTTGCGCCGCGGATTGCGCCATTTCAAAATGGTCCAACACGGGCAGCAGGCGTTGGAGCAGCGCCGCGGCGGCGGATTGCGCCGCTTCGAGGCGTTCCCGCGCGGCGCGCTTCTTGAAATTTTCGAGGTCGGCAGTGGTCCGTAACAGACGATCCCAGTGTTCGTCGGCCTTGGTCGCGCGGGCTTTCAGTTCTTCGAGCTGTTCCGGCGTCGGCGGGAGCGCGGTGGCGACTGCTGCCGGCGGGGCGGCCGGCGGTTCGGCATTAGGGATCGGTGTGGCCGTTTTTTTCATTCAATCAGCGTTCGGCGTAATGATTCCAGGTCGTCAAATTAGACGATTATTGGGAAACCGCAACTGGGATGAAGCGGCGGGTCAGTTGGGCGATACGACCTTTTGGAAAGCCGGGAGGTTCCGCAGCGGGTCGAACCGGTGGTCCTTGCGCGCCTCGTCAAGCAGGTTGCGGGAGGCGGAGTTGGTTTTAAGCCGCTGGGCACTGAGCGTGAGCGACCGGTCGAGATGCTGAATGGCCTGGTCGGATTTGCCCTGGACGGCATCCAGGGCGGCGAGGTCATACCAGGGCTCGGGCTGCTCGGGGATGATGACGACCAGCCTTTCAATGGCACCCTGGAGTTTGGGCAGGTTTCCCATTTGGGCATAAGCCTGGGCAATGAAACCGACTTCACCCGCATTGACATGGGCATTGGCGAGGGCGCGGTCGAAGAATTCAATCGCCCGGTTGGTTTGCTGCATCTGCAAATAAAAGGTGGCCAGCGACAGGACATTTTGCAGGTTGTCGGGATTGGTGCGCGCTTCGCTCTCCATGTGCTGCAGCTGGTTTTCGACCTGCACCCGGTCCGCCGACTTCTTCTTCCAGTCGTCCAGATTGCTCACCAGCGTTTTTACCTGTTCATTGTTTGGATCAAGGATCTGACAGGTGCGGGCGATGAGATAGGCATCTTCCATGCGGTTGTACTGGAGCAGTAAATTGATGTAACGGAAGACGGCTTCCGGGCTGTAGGGGCAGAAGGCGAAGGCCTGTTTGAAGGCGAATTCCGTCTCGCGCTTCAGGGCTTCATTGGCGGCCGGGGTTTTTTGGCGGTATTCATCCGGGCATTGCGCTCCCAAGCGCCAGGCATACACGCCGGCAATGGAGCTGCGCAACTTGGAGAAGGCCTTTTGTGCCTGGTCGTCGCGCACAAATTTAAGGTCGCCTTTGAAGCCACTGTAGTCATGGCGGATATAGACCTTTTCAATGAAATCCACAATTTCCTGCACGGTCGTGTCGTAGGTAATCCAGTTGCCGATGAGCCGGTCGGAGAATTTGGACCAGAAGAAGTGGTCCCGCTGAAAGACTTCGTCCGGCAGTTCCGCCAGCGGTTGGCGGTTGATTTTCATGATGATGCCGTAGGGCGTTTCATAGGGGTACATCCACGGCAGCGGGAAGCTTTCCTCGATGTAAAATTCGTTGTTGGGGTTGTGGTCGAAGATGACCTTGCACAGCAGACCGTTGATCATCATGACGGCAACCTGGCCGCTGACCTGCATCTTCCCCGAGGGATCGACGTTCACATTCTCGCCGGGCATCATCTGGCCGGTCTGCATCCGGCGTTGCACGTCTTCCATGTAATCCGCAAAGCAACGCTGCGAGTCCTCGGGGCTGGGAATGTAAATTTCGCGATCGGGATAGACGCCGCCCAGACTCTTGGCGATGTCGTCCGGGTAGGCGGCCTCCAGCAGCAGCCGGTTGAGGCGGATGCGGGTGTCGCCCTGGGGATTCTGGGCGAGGAATTGCTGCAAATAATCGGAGATTTTCACCTGGGCAAACCGGGTCGGATCATAGATGGATGGCCCCTCCAGCAGCTTGTTCCAGTTTTCCGCCAGCGCGGTGCGCAGGGCGGTTTCGCTGCCCTTGCCGGTGATGAGGTTTTTGGTCGGCTGATCGAGGTTCTGGAAAAGCCAGCGCGCGAGCGGGTCCTGGCTTGAATGCAACTTGGACACCACGTCGGGCAGGTTGATGAAATCGGAGGGTTTAAACCACGAGGTGGAAACGCGCCAGCGCTTTTCGATGCGGGCGCCGCGCGCCATGAAATACGTGTCGAGCGGCGTCACGAGCCGGGCGAGAAAATTGGTGGTGTAAGGATCGTCCTTGAACAGCGTGCGGACGAGTTCGCTAAAGAAGGGCGGGTCCTTCTGCTGGCTGCGGAAATACTGGGCGCGCAAGTAATTGAGATACGTGCCGTCCGCCAGCGCATTCTGCGTGATGAGGTAGACATCCCGGCGATCGAAATTCTGGTCCTGCAACGGCTGGCAATCATGGGGGATGAAGCTTTCACAAAAGATCATGTAGGTGGGACAGAACCGGCCGGGGTCGGTGCCGCCGAACAGGATCGTGTTCCGGTCCATCTCGGGATAAATCAAGTGGCCGGTTTTGGGGTCTTTCATGGCCTGCTCGCGCAGCTTGGCGTCGTAGGTCAATTTGCCGTCCGGTCCCGGAAACGGCGGGGTGAACATATCGTGGCCGAACCAGTAACCGAACCAGTGATTCCGCTGCTCGCTATGGGCCCAGTGGCAAATGCCCGAATAAAAGGGCATGGTGGTGAACAGGGCGAGTGTGATCAGGACCGGGCCGCGGCGCTGGTAGAGGAGCAGCGCCAAAATAAAGATGAACGGCATTGCCACGAGGATGAGGTTGCCGTAGATGGGAAGGCCGCCCTGGTCCTTGGCAAAGGCCCGCGCAATCCAATGCGGCAGCTCAAAAAGGCTGACCACACCGGCGGGCCCGAAATAATGTTTGCCCGTGGCATCCCACAGGCAATAGATGCCCAGCAAGGCGGCCACCGCGCCACCCAGCAAGCCCCAAGGGCGGAACACCGTGTAATGGGTCGCCATGAAGGCGGCGATCAGGGCCATGCCGTACCCGATCAGGATGGCGACGATCGCATGGGACGAAATGAAAAACACCTTGTTCAAATCCGCCGTCTGGCGGTCGGGCGTGACATTCATGAGGACCATCAGCAGGGCGCCGATGCAGAGGTAGATCGAGACCAGGCCGATCAGCCAGGCGCGTTCGCGCTTCTGCACTTTGAAAAAGAACAGGAATGGCACCAGGGCCACGAAAACCAATACCCAGTTGAATTCACCGGCAACATCCCAGAACAGGATGCCCATCTGCATGATGAAGCGGCTGGGGTCGGTGAAGGGATTCGAGGGATTGGCTTTTTCATACTGGCCGCGGCTCAATGCGTGGAAGAAGCCCTCGACGGTGCGCGGATAACCCCATTGCATGGGCGGGTCCGTCATGCCGGCAATCGGTTCATAAAAATAGAACGACACGCCAAGGACATACAGGATAAGCATGACGAGGCACGGCCACCACTCGGTTAGAAGCTTTTTGGTTTGGATCGTGAGAATGACACACCCGACAATGGAACCGAGGCCAATGATATGAAACAAGCCCGCGACAATGGGGTTGCCCAGCGCCTCCAGCAGTTGCGGCACCATTTGGTTCTTCGACGCATACCAGAGGAATATGTAGATGATGCTGTTGCCCAGCAGCACGTCCCGGCCCAGCTTGGGTTGGGCGGCGATGATGGCGGCTTCAATGCCCATCGCCGCAACCAGCAGGGTTTGGTGAATGGTCGCACAGATGCCAAAAAAGAACATGGCGATGTAGAGGTATCGACGCTGGTGCGGAGCATAAATCCAGCGCAACAGACACAGCAGGACAATCGTCACCCACGGAACGCCGAACAGAGAAATGCGATTGATGGCCACGGACTCGCTCCACATGACGCCGCCCAGACCCAACAGGAGACCGGCAACCGTCCCGGAAACCAGGCAGATGGCACTTTCCCACCTGCCCGTCATCTCGCGCAGTTCCTCGATGCCTTCCATGAGCATGCTGCTGCCTCGCGATACGATGAAGGCCACCAGCCCGCAGGCCAGGGCGGCGGCGGTGGCTTCACCCACTTCCACCCGCCAAGCCACATTGCCGATCGGCAAGAGTTTCGTCCACAACCAGGAATAAATCGCCCAGAACGGATACCCTGGCGGATGGGGAATTCCGGCGTAAAACGAGCCCGTGCAGAGTTCGCCGGAGTCCTCCAGGGTCAGTTCCGGTGCCAGGGTCAGGAAATAAACCACCCAGATCACGCCGAAGGCAATGATCATGGCCAGCCAGTCAATGCGGCGGAACAGCGGAGGCACTGCGGCGGGTTCCAATGCCGGGAGTTTCGGCGCCGGTGACGGTTTGGCGGTCTGGGTCCGTACGTCCTTCAGTTTTTGCTTGCCCATTTTGGTTCTATTCGTTTGGCTTGGTGAACGGCGTAAAACCCCCATTTAACGCGGAACCAGTGCGGTTTGTCGATTCAAAAGTGGGCGGCAAAACATTGTGCTCGATTTGAGACGATCGGCCGGCAAGCCAGGCAACCGCGTTTTGGTTGCTCATCATCATGGCGACGGCGGGATCGTGGCGGGGCGGCTGGGAAGGCAGGCCATTCTCCTGGCGGAAGGCCGTCAGGGCCAACAGCATGCAGACCGTCGCCGGCGCCAGCCAGTTCAACATCCGCATTATCTCCGGACGCGCCTGCGATACCGGAAACAGCCGCCGCTTAATGCTCGCCGAGGGTCGGCGCGGTTTCCAGGAGCCCAAGCGGGTCTCCAGCGAATTCGTCTCGTTCATACGTCATCCTTTCCAAACAAACTTTGATTTTCTGCAATCCGTAGCGGTACCGGCCCGCGGCGGTATTCGGCGAAATTTCCAGCAGCGCGCCGATTTCCTCGAACGTGTAGTGATGCCAGATTTTCAGTACAATGACCTCGCGCTGCTCGAGCGGCAGTTTTTCGAGGCAGCGCATCGCCGCCCGCTCAGCCGGACTTTCCCCCGGCTCCCGCTCGAACCAGCGCCGCGACTCCAATTCGCGCGTCAGCCGCCGCCAGAAGGAACGCCGGTAATTCCGCGCGCGGTTCCGGTAACTGCGCACACAGTAATGCTCGGCCAACAGCGGCGGCTCGGATTTCTGCAGCAGCGCCACGAACGTCTCCTGTAAAACATCCTCGGCTTCGCCGTGACTCAAGCCCAGCGCCCGGCCGTACAGCACCAAGTCGCCGGCCTTTCTCGTGTACAGATTTTCGCGCCAATCACTCACGATTTCATTGCATAGACACCATCGGCAGGGGATTTGTATAAAATAATTTGACCAAACAGCCAATAATCAACACGGGGCGCCACTCCCAAGGTCTATCCCAGCCAGGATCGTGCCACGATTGCTGGATGTTCGAGATGACCCGTTGGGCTTTAGGTATTAAGCGGCCGTTCTTATCCCCAGCCCAGCCAATGCCCGCCATGCCAGGCGATAAAGGCCATAATCCACGCCAGCACGCCCATGTAAAGCCACTGAAAGACCGGCCATTTCCAGGAATTCGTCTCACGCCGTACAACCGCCACGGTACTAACGCATTGCAGGGCAAAAACATAAAACACCATCAATGTGACGGACAGCAAAGGCGTATAAAGCGGCGATCCATCCGGACGCGTTTGCTCCCGGAGCGTTTGCGCCAGAGCCTTCGTCTCGGGTTCCCCGGTGCCGCCCACGTTGTAAACCGTGGACATGGTGCTGACGAACACCTCGCGCGCGGCAAACGATGATACGATGCCAATGCCGATTTTCCAATCGAATCCCAACGGCGCAATCACCGGCTCAATCGCCCGGCCCAGCATGCCGGCAAAACTGTGGCGGAGCTGTTCGCCGGTCGATTGCCTTCCATCAGCCGCGCCCGTCGCATTGAATTTGGGGTACGTTGCGAGGAACCAAAGCAGAATGTTGATGCCCAAAATCACGGTGCCGGCGCGGCGCAGGAAGAGCCGCGAGCGATCCCACATGTGTCGCAACACCACGCGCAGCAACGGGCGTTTGTACGGCGGCAGCTCCATGATGAGCATCGGGGCTTCGCCCTTGAGCAGGGTCTTCTTGAACAACCACGCCATCAGCAGCGCCACGGTCGTCCCGAGCAGATACATGCCCAGCATGGTCAGCCCCTGCAGCTTGAGAAATCCCAGAACCTTGAGGTCCGGAATACACGCGGCAATGAGGAGCGTATAAACCGGCAGCCGCGCCGAGCAGCTCATCAGCGGCGCCACCAGGATTGTCACCAGCCGGTCCTTGGGCGTTTCGATCGTGCGCGTGGCCATGATGCCGGGGATCGCGCAGGCGTAGGAACTCAGCATGGGGATGAAACTTTTGCCATGCAGCCCCACCTTGCTCATCAGCCGGTCCATCAGAAAGGCCGCGCGCGCCATGTAACCGGTATCTTCCAGAAAACCGATAAACAGGAACAACAACAAGATCTGCGGCAAGAACACCACGACCGCGCCGGCTCCGGCAATGGCACCGTTGACCAGTAAATCGTTCAAATCGCCGGGCGGAAGCAGTTTCCCGACCATGGCCCCGGCCCAGTCAACGATGGCCTGCAACGCCTCCATTGGAACCTTGGCGAACGTGAAAATGCTCTGAAACATCAGCGTCATGATGCCGATGAAGATGAGCGTGCCCCAGATTTTATGGGTAAGAATGCGGTCCAGTTTATCGCTGAACGTCTCGCCCGGCGGGGCGAGCTGGGCGGTGGCAGCTTGTTGGATTTCCGCCACGCGGGCGTAACGCCATTCGATGGGGGCGCCCCGCCAGTCAATGCCGTGGTTTTCGAGCCGCTGGCGGGCGGCGGCCACGGCGTCCTGGATTTTTTGCGGATAATGTTCCCGGCTTGACGCCAGCGCCTTTTCGTTGCTGAGGATGAGCAGCGCCTCGGCGGTGGCCTGCAGGCGGCGCTCTTGAAACGTTTCGGCCAGCAGGTTGGCCAGGCCGGTGGCTTCAATTCGGAACAGGCCGGGCAACTGGCAGAACAGCCGTGGTTTGATTTCCGCCGGATTTTGCAGGGTCGCAATGATCTTGGCCAGCAACGCGGGCACTCCTTGGCCGGTGCTCGCGACAATCGGTAAAACCGGAACCCCCAGCGCTTCGGTGAGCCTGGCCTCGTCGATGTGGTAACCGTTGGCTTCGGCCACGTCCACCATGTTCAAGGCGATGAGGGTGGGATGGCCCAACTCGACGACTTGCGTGGCGTAATACAGGTTCCGTTGCAGGTTTGAGGCATCCACAATCACCACAATCAAATCCGGGGGCGGCAGTTCGGGCAGCCGGTTGAGGAGCACGTCGCGTGAGATTTGTTCGTCGAGCGAGTTGGGGCTGAGACTGTAGGTGCCGGGCAAATCCAGCACCCGGACGTCGAGTCCAGCCGGTACCTTTTGCAGCCGGCCTTCCTTGCGTTCGACGGTGACGCCGGCGTAATTGCCGACCTTGGCTCGCAGGCCGGTCAACGCGTTGAAGAGCGTGGTCTTGCCGCAATTCGGATTACCCGTCAGGACGACGTAAGGCGGCGCTGGTTTGGCGGAGGTTCCGTCGCTCATCGTTGCTGCGCGATTTGCGCTCAGGAACCGGGTTTGACGAAAATTTGCTCCGCCTCGTGCTTGCGCAGAGTGAGGTTGTAACCACGGACCTTGATTTCGACGGGATCCCCCAGCGGCGCGAACCGGACGAGTTCAACCGGCGTACCGACGAGGAGGCCCATTTCCATGAGGCGCGGCCGGCTTTCGGGCGGAAGCTTGATTTCGGTGACCGTCGCCGTCGTGCCCACGGCAACCGAACTGAGCGGCTGGGGAGCGTCGGGCATAAATCGGTCAGGCAGCGGGTGAGGGCAACGGTTCGACCAGGATGGTCTTGGCCAGGTTTTCGCTCAGGGCCAGGCGCGCGTTGCAGACCTGGCAGATGACATTGGCCTGGCGGCTCAGCAATTTGATCCGCTGTTCTTCGCCCAAGCCGAGTTCGCGCAACCGGTCGCGCAGTTCCGGGGATGCCGCCAATTCCTTGATGCAAACGGTGGTGCCGGCGGTGACATGGCTCAACGGGCAAACTGATGGCCCGGCACAATGCCCTTCCACCACTTGATAATCCGGCTTGGGCGCCTGTTCTTTCACGGCACTCCAAGGTAGGGCAAACGTCTCGACCGGGCAAGCGGGTTTTTGGCATGAGTTTGACAATTTATGGCGCGCCCGCCGGAATACGGCTGCGTCCCTTGCGCCTTTCATGATAGCAACATCCCGGTTTTCGACTCCGGTTCATGCCGACGAAGGGAACACAGATTTGACTTCAAGCGTTTGAGGAGTTCGGGCAGGATGAATGAAATTTCGCCAGACCATGTATAACGGAAAGAAAATCGCCGTGGTAATGCCCGCGTACAACGCGGCGCAGACGTTGCGCCAGACTTACGACGAAGTCCGCGAGCAGGGCATCGTGGATGAAGTCATTCTCGTGGATGACCGCAGCCGGGACGACACGGTTGCCGTGGCCCATTCGCTCGGAGGGGTGCAGGTTCACGTGCACGACCGCAACACCGGGTACGGCGGCAACCAGAAGACCTGTTACCGGCTCGCACTGGCAGCGGGTGCGGACATCGTCATCATGATCCACCCGGATTATCAGTACACACCCAAACTGATTCCGGCGATGGCCTCGATCATCGCCAACGGCCTGCATCCGTGTGTGCTGGGCAGCCGCATTCTGGGGGGCTACTCGCTTCGGGGGGGGATGCCGGTTTGGAAATACGTGGCGAACCGGTTCCTGACTTTTGCCGAAAACCTGTTATTGGGAGCGAAACTTTCGGAATACCACACCGGGTATCGAGCGTTTTCCCGGGAGATTCTGGAGCGGCTCGACTTCGAGAGCAATTCCGACGACTTTGTTTTCGACAATCAGATGCTGGCGCAAATCCTCTGGCACGGATTCACGATCGGCGAGGTGAGCTGCCCGACAAAGTATTTCAAGGAGGCGTCCTCGATCAATTTCCGTCGCAGCCTGAAATACGGCTTTGGTTGCCTGGCCATCGGGGTGAGCTACCGGCTGGCCAAGATGGGCCTGCGCCGCCCGCGGCTGTTCAGTTCAAGGCCGCGGCCAGACGCGACTTCTTCCGGTTGACGGTGGCGCGGGGCAGCACGCCGGATTTGACGGCCTTGTCGAATGCGGAATGAAGCGCCGGGAGGCGCTTGGCAGCTTCGTCCCTTTTACCTTCGGCCAGCAGGGTGCGATAGTCCTTTTCCCACCGCCGCAGACGCGATTTGACGCTGCGGTTGTGCTGGTGTTTGCGTTCGCTGCTGCGCGCCCGGCGTTCGGCTGATTTCGTATTCGGCATATTGATTGCTTTGGCTCAAAGGGCGCTGAATTTAGTGCAATGCGGGTGAATGTCAACAGTGAAAGCCGGCGCATCGCGCTTTACATTTTCGCCGTTTCTGTGTTTGTTGTCGCCGGCATGGCCCGATGGACGCGGTGGCGCCGATCATGAATAAAAAACTGCACATTTTGCATCTCGAAGATGAGCCGGATTTTGCCGAACTGGTGCGGACCATGCTCGAGCAGGACGGGCTGGACGCTGAGATCCGGTGCATCGGCAGTCGGGCGGCGCTGGAGGAGTCGCTGTCCGGCGGCGCCTTTGACGTGGTGATTTCGGATTATCACCTGCCTTCGTTTTCCGGTTTGGATGCGCTGGCCATCGTGCGGAAAAGGGATCCCTTTCTGCCCTTTATTCTGGTCTCAGGGACGATCGGTGAGCAGGCGGCGATCGAGAGCTTGAAGGCGGGAGCCACGGACTACCTGCTCAAGCAACACCCTGACCGGTTGCCATCCGCCGTGCGCCGGGCGGTGCAGGAAGCCGCGGAAAGGGCCCGGCTCCGGGAAGCGGAAACGGAGCTGATCCGCCGCGAAAAATATTTCCGGACCCTGACCGAAAACTCGCTGGACGTGCTGGCCATCTTGAGCCCGGAAGGCAATTATCTCTATGTCACCCCCTCGGTCCAGCGGGTCAACGGCTTTGCCCCGGAGGAACTGCGGGGTCGGTCCCTCTTGGAGCGGGTGCATCCCGAGGACGCGACCCGGGTGCAGGATGCGTTGCACTGTGCCCTCCGGCATCCCGATCTGCCAGTCAAGGTCCAGTATCGCCACCAGCACAAGAACGGCGAATGGCGGCAGCTGGAACTGGTCGGCCAGAATCGTTTGGAGGATCCGGAGATCGCGGGCCTGGTGGCCAACTGTCGCGACGTGACTGATCGCTGGCGGGCGGAGATGGAACTGCGCAACAGCGAAAAGCAGTATCGGCTGCTTTTTCAAGGCAACCCCAACCCGATGTGGGTGTTCGATCCGGAGACCGAGAAGCTTCTGGAGGTGAATGACGCCGCCGTCAAACACTACGGTTACACCAGAGAGGAATTCCTGACCAGAACGCTGACCGATATCCGGCCGCCGGGCAATGGTGGTCTGGCCCGGCGCATGCCGCCGGAAGCCGCCGGTCACCCTTTCATCCAACGCCACCGATGCAAAGACGGCACCTTGATTGATGTGGAGATTGTCTGGAGCCCGATCGCTTTCGGGGAGCGGATGGCCGCACTGGCCATGGCCACGGATGTGACCGAACGCCTGCGCACCGAGCATCGCAACGCGGTCTTCTTCAAGCTGGGCCACCAACTGAGCGCGGCCAGCACGAACGCGGAGGCGGCCACGATCATTTGCGAAGCGGCGGATGCGCTGTTCAAATGGGACGATTTTACGCTCGATTTATATTTGCCCGAACGCGATGAAGTCTTTTCCCTGCTCACCATAACCACGGTCGGCGGGCAACGGGTTGAAATTCCGTCATCGCCCCAGCCCAAAACCGCCAACGCCCTCGTCCAGCGGGTCATTAAAAAAGGCGCGGAATTGGTGTCTTCCTTCGAAGCCAAACATTTTTCTGCGATCACCATGCTGGCCCCGATTCGCAAGGGCGAACTGGTGATCGGCCTGTTATTTGTTCAGAGCCACACCCCGGGCGCGTACACGGCCCGCGATTTGGAGGTGCTGCAGACCCTGGCCGACCAGTGCGGTGGAGCGCTGGAGCGCGTCCGGGCAGAACAGGAATTACGCGAAAGCCAGCGGCGCTTCCGGGATTTGTTCGAGAATTCACCCGACGCGATCTTTGTGGAAACGCTGGATAGCACGGTGCTGGATGTTAATTTTGCCGCCTGTCTGCTGCATGGCCTGACCCGCGAACAGCTGATCGGCAAGAACGCTCTGAACGATCTGGTCCCGCCCGCCCGCCGGGAAGAGTTTCGCCAGGATTTTCAGAAGCTGGCCGGGGGCAAGGTGTCCTGGGTGGAGGGCGAGAGCCTGACGGCTGACGGCGGGACAACGCCCGTTGAATTGCGGGCGGGGCGTGTCGAATACAGCGGCCAGCCGGCGTTATTGCTGCACGTGCGCGACATCAGCGAGCGACGGGCGGCGGAAGCGGCCGTGCAAAGCTCCGAAATGCTTTTCCGATCCGTCTGGGAAAATTCCGTGGACGGGATGCGGCTCACCGACGGCAATGGGGTCATCATCGCGGTCAACAAGGCTTATTGCGATCTGGTGGGCTTGGCGGCGGAAGAACTGGAAGGCAAACCGTTCACCGTGGTCTATGCGGCATCGGAAAACCTCGAGGCCATGCTCGAGCGGCAACGCTCGCATTTCCGCGCGCGGGCGGCCAACCGGAAGATTCAACGCCAATACACGCTGCATAACGGCCAGGTGATGGCGCTGGAGATCACCGATTCATTCGTCGAGTTGCATGGGCAGCCCCTGTTGCTGTTCAGTCTGTTCCGCGATGTGACCACGCAACGCCGGCTGGAGGAGCAGTTGCGGCAGTCACAAAAAATGGAGGCCATCGGCCAGCTGGCCGGCGGGGTCGCCCATGATTTCAACAATATTCTCACCGTCATCCACGGCCACGCCTCGTTGCTCGTGGCTTCGGAACTGGGGGAATCCGCGACGCGGTCGGCTCAGCAAATCACGCAGGCCGCAGAGCGCGCCGCCGCCCTGACCCGGCAATTGCTCACGTTCAGCCGGCGCCAGCTCATCCAACCACGGAAGCTGGACATGAACAAGATCGTGAACAACATGACCGATCTGCTCGGGCGGCTGCTGGGCGAGGATGTGATGCTGCAATTGAATTACTCGCTGGCGCCCGCGATGGTCGAGGCCGACGTGGGCATGATGGAGCAGGTCCTGCTCAATCTGGCCGTCAACGCGCGGGACGCCATGCCCAAGGGCGGCCAGCTGGCGGTACGCATCGCCATCGTGGACATCAACGAAGCCCACATCCAGCGGCATCCCGAAGCGCGGGTGGGCCGCTTCGTTTGTGTGAGCAACTCCGACACCGGTTGCGGCATACCGCCGGAGAATCTCCAGCGCATTTTCGAGCCGTTTTTCACCACGAAGGAGGTGGGCAAAGGCACCGGTCTTGGCTTGGCCACGGTTTATGGGATCGTGAAGCAACACCAGGGGTGGGTGGAGGTGGAAAGCACCGTCGGTCAGGGGACGACCTTCCGCATTTTCATTCCCTATGTGGGTTCGGCCCAGACGGAAACGGAAAGGCCGACCACTCAAATCGCGGTTCGGGGAGGCGACGAAACCATTTTGCTGGTGGAGGACGAGAAGCCGGTGCGGGAACTGGTGTCGCGCGTTCTTCAAAAGTACGGCTACCAAGTTCTCCAAGCTGGCACCGGGGCCGAAGCGGTCCAAATCTGGAACCAACACAAGTCCCAAATCGCCCTGCTGTTTACCGACCTCGTCATGCCGGACAACATGAATGGCCGGGAACTCGCGGAAAAGCTCCGGGCCGAATCGCCGGGATTGAGAGTCATCTTCACCAGCGGGTACAGTGCCGACATTGTGGGAAAGGACTTTAAACTGGAACCGGAGTTGAATTTCTTGCAGAAGCCGTACCAGCCGCAGACGCTGGCCTTGACCGTGCGGCGTTGTCTGGATGAAAAACCCGCCTGAAACCCGCCGGTCATGCCGGTCTGGCATATTCCAACTTTTCTTTGGGGCTTCTCTCCGGCTAAACTGAGCCCATGATCATTGCACCTTCGCTGCTCGCTTCCGATTATACCCGGTTCGGCCGGGAAGTCGAACGCGCCAGCCATTCCGGCGCGGAGTGGTTGCATCTGGATATCATGGACGGCCATTTTGTGCCGAACATTTCCTTCGGGCCGGAAGTCGTGCGGTCCATCCGGCCGTTGACCAAGATGTTTTTTGACGTTCACCTGATGTGCTCGCGCCCGCAGATCCTGCTTGAACCCTTCGCCCAGGCCGGAGCGGACGAAATCATTGTTCACGTGGAACTGGGCGAACAGGTTGGCTCGTTGATCTGGGAAATCAAAAAACTTGGTAAGAAGGTCGGCCTGGCCGTCAATCCGCCCACCAACATAAACGAAGTCCAGCCGCATCTGGAAAACATTGATTTGCTGCTGGTGATGACCGTCAATCCCGGGTTTGGCGGTCAGGAATTCATCCATGAAACGCTTCCCAAAATCCAGCAAGCCGAGGCGTGGCGGCGCGAGCGTCGGCTGCCCTATCGCCTGGAGGTGGACGGCGGCATCAATTTCGAAACGGTTGCCGAATGCGCGCGGGCAGGGGCCGACACGTTCGTGGCCGGTACCGCGCTGTTTGAGCGGCGCAACATGGCGGCGGCCGTAAAAAAAATGCGCCAGATTGCCAGTGCGAACGACCCGGCGCTGGCCGACTTGAAGGTTTGATTGACGTTTATGGCTCCGATCAAGTTTGGCACGGACGGCTGGCGCGCGGTCATCGCGGAAGATTTCACTTTTGCCAACGTCGCTCGTGTGGCGCAGGCGACGGCAGGCTATTGGCAGGCCAACCCGGTCAAGGGCGCTGATCCGAAAGTCATCGTTGGCTATGACCGCCGGTTTTTGTCCGACCGCTTTGCGCAAATCACCGCGGAAGTCTTTGCCGGCAACGGGTTCACCGTGGTGCTCACGCCGGAGCCGACGCCGACACCGGCGGTTTCGTTTGCGGTCAAAGCACGGCATGCCATTGGCGGTATCATGATCACCGCCAGCCACAATCCGCCCATTTTCAACGGGTTCAAACTGAAGTCGCATTATGGCGGCTCCAGTGATTCGGAAACGTGCCAGGCAGTGGAAAAATTTCTGGACAAAAAACCCGTCAAGTCCCAGCCGCTGGCTGACGCCGTCAAGGCCGGTCAGATCAAGATGGCCGACCTCCGGCCCGCGCATTATGCCGCCTTGAAGAAATTGGTGGACTTCAAGCTCATCGCGAAGTCCCGCCTGCGCTTTGCGCACGAGGCGCTGTTTGGCGTCGGCGCGGGTTGTTTCGAGCAATTGCTGGCTGGCACCACCTGCCGGGTGACCACACTGAACGGTGAGCACGACCCGTTATTCGGCGGCATCAATCCCGAGCCGATTCAGCAAAATTACCGGCACAGCCAGGCGTATCTCCGCCGACATCCGCATGATTTTTGTCTGGTGACCGATGGCGACGCCGATCGTGTCGGCGGCATGGACGGGCGCGGCCATTACCTGACGACGCACCAGATTATCTGCCTCCTGCTGCACCATCTGATTGAAAACCGGAAGGGCCGGGGACGGGTGGTCAAGGCGCTGACAACCACGGCGATGGTGGACAAAATCTGCGCGGCACATGGCCTGCCGCTGGTCGAGACGGGAGTCGGTTTCAAATACATTTGCAAGGAGATGCTCAAAGGCGGGGTGCTGATGGGCGGCGAGGAAAGCGGCGGGATCGGCTTTCGGGGTCACATACCGGAGCGAGACGGCATTGCGGCGGGTTTGATGGTCTTGGAATTGTTGGCCACCGAACGGAAATCCATCAACCAGCTGCTGGCAAAACTGGAAAAGCAATTCGGGCCGCACCGTTATGGGCGGCTGGACATTCATTACCCGCTGGAAAAGCGCGCGGCGTTGATGGAATTTCTCAAGACCCGCCCGCCGGGCAAATTGTTGCGTTCGCCGCTGGCGGAGGTAACAACGTTCGATGGGGTGAAATTTGTGGCGGTGGATTCATCCTGGCTGATGCTCCGGGGGTCGGGGACAGAGCCGGTTCTGCGGATTTATGCCGAGGCCGGCACCGCAACCGGGGTGAAAAAGCTGTTAAAACTGGGCGTGGCGCTGGCGCGGCACAAGATTTAGTCCATGATTAAGACAGGCATTCTGAATCCGCAAATCCTTTCGCTCCTCGCGCGGGTGCGCCATACCAACGTGCTCGTCATCGCCGACCGCGGTTTCCCAAATTGGCCGGAGATCGAGACGGTGGACCTTTCGTTGGTGGACGATGTGCCGACGGTGTTGCAGGTGTTGGCGGCGGCGCGGGCGAACCACAACTTCACGCAGGCCTACATGGCGCGGGAGTTTCAAAAGCAGAACGCTCCGGCCGTCCGTGAAGAATTCGCGAAAGGATTGCAGGGCATTCCAACCGAATTCGAGCCGCACGTGGACTTCAAAAAGCGCGTACCGGGAGCCATCGGCCTGATCCGCACCGGGGACACGATTCAGTACGCGAACGTGATTTTGATTTCGGGCTGACCATCGATGGAAGCGGCAGGGACAGCGCGCCGCCCATGCCGGCTCCGATTTTCAGGTCAATGTCCGCCGGACGCGCCCACGCCGTGCAACGCTTCCGCCCGGCTCAAATTGGGCCAAGCATAGCCGTAAAACGCGATGAACACAAAGCAGATCAATGGCACGATAAATCCGCGCGACATGTTGTAGTGATCGGCGATCGCGCCCATGATCTTCGGCAGCAGGGCCCCCCCGACGATGCACATTACGATGTAGGCCGAGGCGCGTTTGGCGCGTTCACCCAATCCGAAGATGCCAAGGGCAAAGATGGTTGGAAAGGTGATGGACATGAAGAAGTAGCACAGGAACACACACACCACCGAAAACCAGCCAAGTTTCAAGAAAATCAAGAAGCAGAGCACCGCATTGACCAAGCTGTATAGCCCAAGCATCTTGTGCGCGGATACTTTTCGCAACAGAAAAGCCCCAACAACCCGTCCCAAGAGGAAACAAAAGAAGCCGGCTGACGCCAGCGCGGCGGCGAACCGATTAGTAACGCCCAGGATGCCGTCGCGGAAAGTCATCTCTTGCGGATAGGCGTCCGCGAGCAACAGCCGGTTCAGGCGCACTTCATTTCGGCCTTTTTCCAGAGCCAGCAGTTCCTTGGTCTTCGCTTGCAGCACCACCCCGTTAAATCGTTCCGGGCTGTAAATGCTTTGCTTGAGAATGACGCTGGTCAGGTCTTGCGCCAGCGCAATGCGGGCGGCCGCGACACTGGCCTTGCCCTCATTCAGGCGCGTCAGCGTCTGCATCGTCGTACTCGAGAGGTTGGTGGCCAGGAACGTGGACAAAGGATCGGCTGGCGCCGTCAGCCTCTTCGCCAGGCCCGGCACATCCTTGAAGTCCGAACTCGTGAAGGCCGTTCGGACCTCGATCCATTTACGGCCTTCCTTCAGCCACGATGCCGGGAGGGACGGCGGTTCGGAAACCATGTAGTTGATGAAGAAGGCGAATATGCCGCATTGAGCGGCGACGTAGAAGAACTGGGCCAGGGTCGCGCCGGTAAAATGTTCATGGGCCCAGATGCTATGGTGGGTCAGGCGTCTGGTGATTCCGAGCAGGACAAAGGCGGCGATGATCAATGCCAGGCAGGCGCCAGCCGCCAACACCACTCCGATGGAGTTTTCGGCGCTGACGACCACACTGGAAGGGTGCGGAATGGCCGAGGCCAAACCCGCCAGACGCGGTCCCAGGTGAAGGCCATCGAATGTCAGCCAGAGAATGAAGACAAACACGCCGATAAGCGCCGCCACGTTGCCGAGCAGCAACGCGTAGGACAAGGCGCGATTGACGTGCCGGACGCCAGGACGGGACGACGACTCGTGATCGTTGGCTTTAGCATCCATGTCCTCGCTCTTGATGTCCGGTACCGGCGCGAAAAAGAAAATGATGGCCAGAATCAGGACCACCACCGCCACGCCCGCATACGGAATCCACAGCGTTTGCGAACCCGTGCTGCGGCCCGTTTCGTCGGTGCCGTAAAAGAAGAGGCCCCCGGCAATGGGACCGAGAATCCAGCCGACGCCGTTGCAGGATTGCGCCGTGTTGATGCGGGCGGCGGAGTAACGCGGCGGCCCCAGCACCGTAGTGTAAGGATTCGCCACCGTTTCCAGAAAGGTCAGCCCCGATGCCACAACACAGACACCGAGCAAAAACGCCCAGAATGCCGCGATCTTTGATGCTGGGATGAACCAGAAACCGCCCACGGCGACCAACAGCAAGCCGGCGATGATTCCGCCCTTGTAACCCAAGCGGGTCGCGAGCCAGCCAGCGGGAATGGACATCAGGAAATAGCCCATCCAGTGCGCGAACTGCACCCAGGCGGACTGCGACAACGTCAGCTTCAGCTCCTCCTGAAAATGCTTGTCCATCACGTCAATCATCCCGTTGCAAAATCCCCAGAGGAGGAAAAGGGAACTGACGAGAATAAAGGTGACGATCAAATTCTTGCCGTCGGCCGACACGAACATGCTTTGTTTGTTGGTATTCATGAGGTCTCACGCAGGATTCTGGAGATTCCGAGGCTGGCCTGTACGCCGCTCGCCGAAAACCTGGATTTTAAATGCATGGCAAATGGTTGCTGACTGGCCTGCAATTATGTGAACCTCGCGTTGTCGTCAAGTTTTTCATTTACCATGACGTCGAACTGCCAGCACACTGAACCGGCGTCCGGTCTGCCGGGAAGAAGTGGACGCCAGCAGGGAGACGCTGCATGTTCGTTGGCCGGAAAATCTTGTATCGAATGAATGCCACCCGAGTCGGGTACATTTTTTTACCGATCATCGGCCTCTTGTGTGTTGTCACCAAGGTCGTGCCGGTCGAGGGGACCAACGCGATCCGGTCCGTCATTCCTGTTAACGGTAAGGGCAGGGAAGTTGACAGCAATTCCATGCAACGGGTTTACGAGGAGGTGAAAACTCCGTTCAAGTATGGCATGGTTCTAAGCGGGGAAAACACGAATGAATTCGTAGATTGCCCGAGTGTCTTCCGTTACGGTAGCCATTGGTACATGGTGTATGTCGCGATTATCAACCAGGTCGGGTACCAGACCTTTCTCGCCCGGAGTGACGATTTGCGGCATTGGGACAAGCTGGGGAGGATCCTCTCCTTCTCCAAGACCGGTTGGGACGCATGGCAGGCTGACGGAGGCATTGCCTTGGTCGATCCAGATTGGCTTGGTACGCACGAACCGCAAACGTTTGATGGGAAATATTGGCTGTCCTACATCGGCGGGGCGCGACAGGGTTATGAAACCGACCCGCTTTCCATTGGTATAGCTTGGTCTCTCACTCCGGCAGAAGCAACCGAATGGAACCGGATTGCCGATAATCCCGTTTTAACTCGAGATCAACCCGATGCCCGGCAATTCGAAAAGAAAACCCTTTATAAGAGCAGTATTATCCGCGACGAATCCAGGTTTACCGGTTATCCGTTCGTCATGTTTTACAATGCCAAGGTTAAGAACGGGTACGAACGCATTGGGATGGCTGTTTCAGAGGACATGACGCATTGGCGTCGCTATGGAACCGATCCGGTTGTAGCTAACGGAGAAGCGAAAACTAACGGGATTAGCGGAGATCCCCAAATTGTTAAGATAGGAAACCTATGGGTCATGTTTTATTTTGGCGCGGGTTGGAAGCCAAAGGCATTTGATACGTTTGCTTGTTCTTATGATTTGGTGCATTGGACCAAATGGACAGGGCCGCATCTGGTTGAACCGAGCGAACCTTACGATCGGAGCTATGCCCATAAACCGTGGGTTCTGAAACACAACGGGGTGGTCTATCATTTCTATTGCGCTGTAGGAAACGAGGGTAGGGTCATTGCCTTGGCAACGTCGCGGGATTTGAAATCAAGCCCCGCCCGATGACTCCTTTAAATGTGACTGACTTAAATTCAGACACCCTGCCAGAAAATAAGACACCAGCCGTTAATGGTACACTGGCGTAATGCGTTGATACACTGTGGCATTTCAAATGCTGGGGTCTTGTCATGCATAAAACATGGTTGCATGCCTTTGCGCTCAATTTGCTATTCATTGAGATCATGGCGAAACTGCGCAACTTTTATGAAGGCCAGGTTCCGTTGGGTTACCAAGACGAAACGGGCTTTCATTATGGTGTCCAAAAGGCGCCAGAGCGCAGTTCGCCTGTAGTTGGGTAGCATGCAGGGCGGTATATTCGGAATTGTGGGAGTGATCTAGGAACATGGTTCACTCGATCTTCGGGTCTAATCTTCGGGTTTGCGTCCTTCTTTACTGTCTCATTTTTTGTCAGTTTTTAGTCTAAAACGGGCTGAAATGGCCGGATTTAAATTTAATCAGATAGGTATCATATTGCATATAAGGCACTTATGTATATTAGAAATATGTTGCATATCTTTGGGACGCGTGTATAATCAACTCACGAATTTTATCCATTAGGACGATGGAGGTTAACTTGATGCAGGTTTGGCTGCTGGCGCGCTCCGTGGGTGGGTAGGCAGCAGTTGTTCAGTCTCGAATTTGAGCGAAGTGGATATGGAATCCCAACAATGTTGGTAGGACGACGGCAAAGGCATTTGATGGAAGTAGTAGTATTCCAAAATGAAAATTGAATCTCCAGCTTGGTATTGTGCTCGGACGAAACCCAAGCATGAGCACATCGCCGCCAGGAACCTGCGAGCCCACTTGGATTTGGAGGTTTTCCACCCCCGGTTGCGAATTGAGCGGGCGACGCGACGCGGCGTTGTTCGAGTGAGTGAACCCCTCTTCCCCTGCTACATTTTTTTTCGCTGTTTAATTGATGAAAAGCTTGCGGAAATTCAACGCACCAGCGGAGTAAGCACAGTGGTTCATTTTGCCCATCGGATCCCGAAGATCGCCGACGCGGTGATTGACGAATTGAAGGAGTGTTTTGAAGGGGAAGAAACAATCACCGTTGAAGACCGGCTGTCGCCGGGAGACGAAGTCATTGTGGCGGACGGTGCATTTCGTGGGATGAGCGCATTCGTTTTGCGGGTCATGCCGGCTAGGAAGCGTGTTCAGGTACTGCTGGATGTTTTAGGCCGGCCCACGCCAGCAGAGTTGGACGAGAATTCTGTTGTCATGGAAAGCAACGGGGTGGCAAATTTGGTTCCAATGCTTGCGGCAACTGTTGAACAAAAGGTCGCAGTTGGGGGTTGATTCAAGGTCAAAAGTTTCCCGAACGTGGAAACTAAAAAAATCGGGATGGAAACAGGGGAAAAGTTCGTTGAAGAGTTGTTTTAAACGAACAAGTGCGGAGCTTTGCCTGCACGCGAAGGTCACCGGATAGTTGATTTATCTCATTTATGGGCTTCCCAAAAAATGGCAGCGGGTCTGCAGGCTTTCGGGGTACGGGAGCGAACGACGAATTCCGCTGGAAGCGTCATCTGGATGTGCTTCTGATTTTACTGGCCCTGCCTTTTCTCATACCTCTGGGGTTACTCATCGCGTTGCTGATTCGTAGCGTTTCCGCCGGGCCGATTTTGTTCCGCCAGGAGCGAGTGGGATATCGCGGCCGGCGCTTCATGTGTTTCAAATTTCGAACCATGCATGTCGATGCCGACACCACCCTGCATCAAGGACATTTGCAGCACCTGATGAATTCCAATCAACCCATGATGAAAATGGACTCAAAGGGGGATCCCAGGATAATTCCGTTTGGTGTTTTGCTTCGCGCTTCCGGTTTGGACGAATTGCCGCAATTAATCAACGTTCTGCGCGGGGATATGAGCTTGGTCGGGCCGCGCCCCTGTCTGCCCTATGAATACGAGAGGTACCTGCCGTGGCAGAAGGAGAGGTTTAGCACCTTGCCGGGGCTGACCGGCCTCTGGCAAGTCAGTGGTAAAAACAAAACCACTTTCGTGGAAATGGTTCAGTTGGATATCAAATATGCGAAGCGGCGAACCCTTTGGTGGGACGTGAAGATCATCCTGATGACGATTCCGGCCCTGCTAATCCAAATCTTGGAAGCAAGGTGGATCAAGCAACCCTCTCGCCGCGCCATTCAACCCAAAGCGAGCTATTCCCACCAGTCCGCGAGTGCCTATGCCTTCACGAAAGCCCCGTTGGTTGGTGCGGTTCATGCTGCCGGGCAGGGTGATGAAGCTTGGGTGCGCAAGGAAACCAAACTGAATTTATAATATGACAAAACCAATCAAAGTTGGAGTGGTAGGCTGCGGCTATTGGGGACCCAATCTGATTCGCAATTTCAGATCGCTTCCCGACTGCAGTCTTAAGATGATGTGTGATCTCAGCGAGAGCCGGCTGGCCCATCTGAAATCACTGTACCCGGAGGTGGAAGGTGAAACCAATTACAGCAACATGCTTAACGGCGTTGGGCTGGATGCCGTGGTTATCGCCACATCGGTCAAATCGCACTTCCCAATGGCCAAGGCCAGTTTGTTGGCCGGGAAACACACCTTTATTGAAAAGCCCATGGCCGCCTCCTCTCACGAATGTGAAGAGTTGCTGGACATTGCCCGGGCCAAAGGATTGGTGCTCATGGTGGGACACACATTCCTGTACTCGCCGGCGGTGAGGAAGATCAAAGAAATTGTCCAGAGCGGCGACATCGGCGAGATTCGTTATATCTGCGCCCGGCGATTGAATTTGGGCTTGTTCCAGAAGGACATCAATGTCGCCTGGGACTTGGCGCCTCATGACATTTCCATCATTTTACACATCATGGAAAAGGAAGCGGTGACCATCAATTGTGAGGGCAGCGCGCATATCACTCCCGGCGTGGAGGACGTGACAACCATCTGGCTCAATTTCCCGGAAAACCGGTCGGCCATCATCCATAGCAGCTGGCTGGACCCCAGAAAGGTCCGCGAAATGACCATCGTGGGAAGCAAAAAAATGATCGTTTACGACGACGTCTCCCAACTCGAGAAGATCAGAGTTTTCGATGCCCGAGTGGAGCGCCCGCCCCACTATGACACATTTGCCGAATTCCACTATGCGTATCACTACGGCGATGTCCATGTGCCATACATCAAGCAGGAGGAACCGTTAAAAACCGAATGCCAGCATTTCCTTGATTGCATCAACCAGGGAACGACACCGCTGACTGATGGCAAGCGGGGGCTCGATCTGGTCCGCATCCTGGAGGCGTCCTCCAAATCTCTCAAATCCGCCGGTGCAGTGGTTACCCTTTCGGGTTCGAACAACGGCAACGGCCAGGCCACGTCCATGGCCGAACCCGCCATCCGCATCTCCGCCGTCACCATTGCCGAGCAAAAGCCCGCCCGCTCGGGCAGCGGCCGGTTGCAGCCGAAATTGCAGGCGCGGCGGCGCCGGAATCTGGCCAAGCCAGCGGTATGAGCCTTTCGCCGCAGCCGTTGCAGCGGATCGCTCCGGATGTCAAGTTGGGGAAAAACGTTCGCCTCTTCGCCTTTGTCAACCTGTATGGTTGTCAAATCGGAGACGACGTCAAAATTGGCACTTTTGTTGAAATCCAAAAAGGAGCCAAAATCGGCAATCGCTGCAAGATCTCGAGCCATACCTTCATTTGTGAGGGAGTGACGTTGGAGGACGAGGTTTTTGTTGGTCATAATGTGACCTTTACCAATGATCTTTATCCTCGGGCAACCAATACAGATGGCCAGTTGCAGACGGAGGCGGATTGGAAATGTGTCCCCACGCTGGTGAAACGCGGCGCTTCGATCGGCTCCGGAGCCACGTTGCTTTGTGGCATCACGATCGGTGAGAAGGCGCTGATCGGGGCGGGGTGCGTGGTGACAAAGGATGTGCCTCCGGGCGCAATCGTGGTGGGCAATCCCGCCCGCATCGTCAAGACCGTTCCCGCGAGGCACTAAGTTGGTTTTTGGTCCGAATCTCTTCGGCATGAGTTCCAAACATCAGGGAACACCCTCAGGCGGAATGTCGCTGGGGGATATTTATTTCACGATTTTCCGCCACAAGTGGAAGATCGTGCTTTTTTCCGCGTCCGGCATTCTGGCCGTGCTCGCTCTGCTCGTCATCAAACCACCATTGTACGAATCCAAAACCAAACTGGATATTTTGTACGTGGTGGAGAGCAAATCGTTCAACATGCCGGGTGAAAATGCCAATACCGTTACCCTCAACGCGCAGGGCTATGGCATCATTCAAACCGAGTTGGAAATCATGCACAGCTTGGATGTGATCATGGAAGCGGTGCAAACCATCGGGCCGGACCGCATCCTCGCCAAGGCGGGTGGGGGCAGTGACACCAACGCCGCGGCGGCATTGGTGGCAAAGGGTTTGACCGTCGAATCGTCGCCGGGCAGCAGTGTGATTCAAATCACGCTCCAACATCCTGACCGGGATATGGTGCAGCCCATTCTCAGTGAAATCATGGCCAGCTATTTCAAGAAGCACAACCAGATTCACCTGGGAAATGTAATGTTGGGCGACTTTTCAATTCAGGAGACCAATCGGCTTTACAAGGAGATCGCCCAGACCAAGGAGGCGCTCAAGAATGCCCGAAGCACGGCCGGAATTTTTTCGGCGGATACTTCCGATAAAAGTTACGACGAGCAGGTATCGCAAATCCGCGGCCGGCTGCTCGCCGCCCAGGCCGAACTGGTCGAGCGCAAGGAAGTGTTGAAAGAGATGTCAAACCGGCTGTCGGTCTCGCTGGAATCAACCAACTTAAATATCGAAATATCCAGCGACAAGGCCGACGAATACCGGAACGTCTGTACGCGGCTGGAGATACTCCGAAAGAAGGAGCAGGAACTTTTGCTCCAATACACCGACCAAAGCGTGCCCATCAAGGATTTGCGCGCCCAGATTGCAATCAGTGAAACTTTGAAACGAAAACTAGAAGCCGAAGAGCCCCGATTGACCGGCTTTGGCGTCTCCCTGGTTTCCACTGACCGTCCGCCCTTTAGTGTGACGGAAAACGTAGCGCAGGTGTCGGCCCTGGAAGCGCGCATCAAGGTGCTCAATTCCCAATTAAATCAAATCCAAAGCGATGCGGCCAGGCGGGATGAGGCCAAAGACACGATTGCGGAACTGGAGCAGCGACAACAGCGGCTGGAATCCGAGTTGGCCTATTTTCAACGCAACTTGGAACAGGCCCGTATCGACAACATGGTCGGCGCCGGAAAGGCGCCCAACATCGGAATCATTCAATCTCCATCTCCCCCGAGTAAACAGTGGTCCAAAAAGCTCAAGAAAATAGCAGCCATGCTCGTGTTCGGCGGCATGGCCAGCGGCTTGGCCCTGGCGTTTTTGATCGAAATGTTCCTGGATCGCTCCCTGAAGCGTCCGGTGGAAGTCGAATCCAAACTGGGCGTGCCCCTGTTTATTTCCATTCCCGACTTCAACCAAAATGGATCGTCGCCGGCTAAAACGAAGAGTCCGGAGCCACTGCTTCTCCCCGAGACAGCGGGAACAGGCACGACGAAGGAATCCCCCACCGCCCCGTGGAATCGGCACCACCCGCTGCGCCGCTTCTGTGATGGTTTGCGGGATCGATTAATCGTGCATTTTGAGGTTCAAAACATTAAACACAATCCCAAGCTGGTGGCCGTGACCAGTTGCGGCAAGGGCGCGGGGGTGAGCAGCGTGGCCACGGGCCTCGCCTCTTCCCTGTCGGAGACGGGCGATGGGAACGTGCTGCTGGTGGACATGAACGTCGAAGGTGGGGCGGCACAACAATTCTACAAAGGCAAGCTGGGCTGTGGTTTGGATGCTGCCTTGGAAACGGAGGCCAGAAAAAGCGCCCTCGTGCAGGAAAAGCTTTATTTCGCGACCGAGCCGGTTGAAAACAGTGACAAACTTCCGAGCCTTTTGCCTAAGCATTTGACCGGCTTGATTCCCAAACTCCGGGCCAGCGATTACGATTACATCATTTTTGACATGCCGGCAGTGACTCAAACCAGCATGACGCCGCGGCTGGCGCGGCTCATGGACATGGTCCTGCTGGTCATCGAATCCGAGAAAACCAAGCAGGAAGTGGCCAAGCGGGTGATTTCGTTGCTCGATGAGTCGAAAGCCAACGTGACGACCGTTCTGAACAAGACCCGGTCTTACGTTCCGGCCAAACTGCACCAGGAATTCCTGAACGACATCTGAGGGGCCAGCCCCTCTGTGCAGTTTTTCCCGGGTGGTGAGTCGCAGCCCAGCATCTTGTCCTTGGAGCAGGATGCGGTTTGATGGCGCTTTTGGTCCGCCGGCAAGCAAAACAAAATGAACCGTTCTTCCCCATTCCCCGCGATCCCTAATTTGCCTTTGGCCGGGAAGGCCGCACGTTTTGGCGGCCGAATCTGGGTTGATCTCGACAACACACCGCATGTGCCGTTCTTCAAGCCGATCATCCGGGAACTGGAGCAGCGGGGTTATCAGGTGATATTGACAGCGCGTGATGCGTTTCAAGTTTGCGAACTTGCCACGCAATCCGGCCTGGCCTATACGAAGGTTGGCCGTCATTATGGCAAGAACCCGGTGTTAAAAATCCTGGGACTCGTCTGGCGGAGCCTGCAGTTGCTTCCCCTCGTGTTGAAGGAACGACCCATGATGGGGTTGTCCCATGGCTCTCGTTCCCAGATTCTCCTCTGCAATTTGCTTAGGATTCCAACGGTGATGATCATGGATTACGAACACGCCCAGACCCCGCTGCTTTTGCAGCCCCGGTGGGAAATTGTGCCGGACATCTTGTCGCAGGCGGACCTCCAGTGCAGAGCCAAGGAACGGGTCCGGACTTACAAGGGAATAAAGGAAGATGTCTATGCGCCGGAATTCAAACCGGATGCAGCGCTTCGGCAACAACTTCACCTGGATGAAACTCACGTCATCGTCACCGTCCGTCCCCCCGCCAATGAGGCTCACTATCACAACCCCGAGAGCGAGACGTTTTTTGTGAAATTCATGGAGCGCGTTTATGACACACCGGGGGTCAAGGCGGTTTTGCTCCCGCGGAACAAGAATCAGGAAAATGAGATCCGGCGTAACTGGCCACAATGGTTCGAGGATTCCAAGGTGATCATCCCCAAACAGGCGGTGGACGGCCTCAATCTGCTCTGGCATTCGGACTTGGTGGTGAGCGGCGGTGGAACGATGAATCGGGAAGCCACAGCGCTCGGCGTCCCGGTTTATAGCATCTTTCGCGGCAAAAGCGGTGCCGTCGATCGCCATTTGCAGAACCAGGGGAGGATGACCCTCATTGAAAGTTTGGCAGACGTGCAGAACAAAATCCAGCTTGTTCCCCGGAAACGCGATAACCGACCGGCTTCCGGAACGCGTGAGGCACTGCGGGACATTTTGGATCGAGTCGAGGATATCATCGATCGTGACTGCCGTCGATGATCGACGTTGGACTTGCTTTGACTGACGAATGGCCATGAGCCGACACTTGAAAACGCTCGTTATTGCCGGTGCCCGACCCAACTTCATGAAGGTCGCCCCACTCATGAAGGCGGTAAATCAACACAACGCGGCCCAGGGAAACGGCCGGGTGATGGTTGACGCCCGTTTGGTTCACACCGGTCAGCATTATGATGATGCCATGTCGAGCGTGTTTTTTCGGGAGCTGGGCATCCAGCCGCCCGATATCAACCTTGAGGTTGGATCGGGCAGTCACGCGGCCCAGACCGCCCGAATCATGACGGCTTTTGAGACGGTTTGTGATCGGGAGAAGCCGGATTGGGTGGTGGTGGTGGGTGACGTTAACTCCACGATGGCTTGCACCCTCGTTTGCTCAAAAATGGGAGTCCGGGTGGCCCATGTTGAAGCGGGCTTGCGCAGCTTTGACCGCGGCATGCCCGAAGAGGTGAATCGCCTGGTGACGGACAGTCTGGCGGACCTGCTATTGACCCCTTCCGCGGACGCCGATGAGAATTTAAAACGGGAAGGGGTGCCCGATGCGAAAATCAAGCTCGTCGGGAACGTAATGATCGACACCTTGGTAGCCAATCTGGACAAAGCCCGCGCGGCGCATCTGCCCAAGTTGCTGAATCTGGACAAAGCGCCTTTTGTTTATGTCACTCTGCATCGTCCATCCAATGTGGATTGCCAGGCGAGCCTCGCGGCGATCATGGATGAGCTGAAGCGGCTCGCCCGCCAGATCACGGTCGTGTTCCCCATGCACCCGCGCACGCGCAAGATGTGTGCGCAATTCGGCATTTCACTGAATCATGCGGAGGGCCTGGAAATTTTGGAGCCGATCGGGTATCACGACTCGCTCTGTCTCACGGAAAACGCGCGCCTGGTCCTGACGGATTCCGGAGGATTGCAGGAAGAGAGCACCTATTTCCGGACGCCGTGCCTGACCTTGCGACCGAATACGGAACGGCCGATCACTATCACCGTGGGCAGCAATCGCCTCACTTCGCTGCAAACGTTGCGGCAGGACATTGCAGACGTCCTGGGAAAACCGCCACGAACCGGCAACGTGCCTCCGCTCTGGGATGGCCGCACGGCGGCGCGGATCGTTGACCGTCTGGTCAGTCAGGGTTGAATCAACAGCGGGCGATGAAAGTGGAGTCGGCCGGCGCTGCGGCAGCTATGCTCAACGTTATCTTTTCACTCGACTATGAGATTCACGGGAACGGCGAAGGATGCCCCCGGGATCTCATGGTTGAACCCACCCGGCGGCTGATGAATGTTTTTGAAGAGTACGGCGCCAAGCTGACCATCATGGCCGACGTCGCCGAAATTCTGAGATTCAAGGAATACCAGGAGCAACAGGGACGCGACGATTATCATTACGAGGCGATTGCACAACAGCTTCGGGACGCCCTTGTGCGCGGGCACGATGTGCAACTGCACCTGCATGCGTCGTATTTCAACGCGCGGGAGGAAAACGGGCGTTGGGTGCAGGACTGGTCCGAGTATAATTTTGCGGGCCTGTCCCTGGACCGTTTGAATGAAATCGTGCGGCGGGGAAAGCAATATTTGGAAACGTTGCTGCAGCCGGTGGCCCCGGACTATCGATGCACGGTGTTTCGCGCGGCCAATTGGGCGGTGAGTCCCTCCCGCAACGTCGTGCGAGCCTTGGTCAAGAATGGGTTCCGCGTCGAGAGTTCCGTGTTCAAATATGGCCGGCGGGAGGGCCTGGTGAATTTTGATTACTCGGACGCTCCAAGTGAGCTCATCCCGTGGCCCGTGGACGAGGATAACATCTGCCGCTGCCACCCGGATGGTGAGCTGATGGAGGTGCCCATCTATTGCGAACGGCGCTGGATCGGTGCCTTTTTGAGTCTGAACCGTCTCCGCCGGGCGTTGATGACCCGGGCCCATCCCATCCAAGGCGCTGCCGTTGAGGCCAATGGCGCTTCGTCGTTGGGCCAGCGCCGCACCCCGGCCTGGCGGCGAAAGTTGAAGCTGGTGACGCAGCCGCAGGCGTGGAAGGCCGATTTTAACCAGTGCACCGGCCGGCAATTGATTCGGGCCATTCAGCGTGCGGAAACAAAAGTCGCCCGGGGAGAAAAGCGCGCGATCCCTTTTGTGCTGATCGGCCATTCCAAGCAATTCTCTCCCGCCAACGAACGCAGTCTGCGTCCGTTTCTGGAATATGTGGCCGTGAACAAGTCGCGCTACCGCTTCGCCACTTTCACGGCAGGCACCGCCCAGGTGCGGGCATTTGACCAAGAGACGAATAACGCATCGGCTTCGTCGTGAACACAAACCTTCCCCTTTACGCCGTCGTCAGCCCGGTGCGCAACGAAGAAGAATTTCTTCCTCGAACGGTGGAATCGCTGCGGCAACAGACCCACCCGCCCACCTGGTGGGTGATTGTTGACGATGGTTCAACGGATCAAACCCGGAAGATCGCAGAACAGGCAGCCGGGCGGCATCCATGGATCCGGCTGGTCAATCGGCCGGACCGCGGATTCCGGCAGGCCGGCACCGGAGTGGTCGAGGCCTTTTACGACGGCTACGCCCTGGTGGCTGGGCGGGAGTGGGAATATCTGGTGAAGCTCGATGGCGACGTGACACTGCCGGCGGATTATTTCGAAAAATGTTTCGCCCGTTTCTCCGCCAACCAGAAGCTGGGCATCGCGGGGGGAACCGTATGCCAGCGCAAGCACCAAGGGCTGGAGCCCGAATCCAAGGTGGACCCGCCCTTTCACGTGCGCGGTGCCACCAAAATTTATCGGCGGGAATGCTGGCGGCAAATCGGCGGCCTGCTGCGGCAGCCGGGGTGGGATACGCTCGACGAGGTGAAGGCGAACATGCTGGGTTGGATTACGGCGACCTTTCCCGAAATCCAGCTCGAGCATCATCGTCCAGCTGGCGGCGCCTATGGAACCTGGAACAACTGGGTCAAAAACGGGGTGGCCAATTACATTGCCGGTTATCATCCGTTGTTCATGGCCGTCAAGTGCCTGAAGCGCAGCCTGCATCCGCCCGTCATGATCGGCGCGCTCGGACTGGGCTGCGGATTCCTGAGCGGATACCTGCGCGGCCTGGGGCAGGTGGATGACCGTGATCTCATCCGGTATTTTCGTCGGCAACAACTGGCGCGCCTGCTGGGCCGGCCCAGTCTTTGGGACCGGAAGCCGGCGCTCCTCCCGGCGGAGCCGGCTGGTGCTCACCGGCAAGCGACCGGCCAATTGGCGTCAATGGCACTGTGAATTTTCTCGGTTTCCTCATTACACTGGTCTGCGGCCTTCTGTTGTTCAGGCTGCCCCGCCGGTGGGCGCTGGTGCCGCTGCTCGTCGGAACGACGTACCTGACGCAGGGGCAGGCTGTTCAGATTGGGCCGGCGTCGTTCTCGGTAATCCGGCTGCTGGTGCTGGCGGGATTCATCCGCGTCAAAAGCCAGGGAGAGCATGTGGCGGGTGGTATGCGAACGCTGGACCGGGCCATGATCGGCTGGGCCGTTTGCGCCGTGGTGACCAGCCTGTTTCATAAAGAGCCGGGTTCGCAAATCATCTCCATGCTTGGCATCGCCTTCGATTTCCTCGGTTTGTATTTTCTCATGCGGGTCTTCATTCAAAGCCTGGAGGACTTGAGGCAGATATCGAAAGCGCTGCTGATCATGATGGTGCCGCTGGCCCTGGAAATGGCGCATGAAAAAATCACCGGCCGGAACATCTTCTCCGTCTTTGGCTACGTCACCGAAATGGCAACTGTGCGCGGCGGCAAGATTCGGGCGCAAGGCCCGTTTGCTCATTCGATTCTCGCGGGCACGGTGGCGGCCGTGTGCATGCCGCTGGCAATTTTCGTTTGGAGAGAATCACGCCTGGTGGCTCTCATCGGACTCGCGGCTACCGGGATCATGGTGCTGACCAGCGCTTCCAGCGGGCCCATCCTCACCGCGGCGGCCATCATCGGCGCACTCGGCATGTGGAAGTTCCGGTCAAAATTGCGGCTGCTGCTCTGGGGAGTCGTGGTGATGCTCGTCGCTTTGAATTTTATCATGAACGATCCCGTGTATTTCCTGCTCGCCCGGATCGACCTCACCGGGAAAAGCACGGGGTGGCATCGGGCGGAGTTGATCGATGCCGCAGTCAAACATTTGGATGAGTGGTGGCTGGCGGGAACCGATTACACGCGGCACTGGATGCCGACCGGCGTTTATTGGACACAAAATCATACCGATATCACCAACCATTACCTGAAAATGGGGGTTTGGGGCGGATTGCCGCTGATGATGATATTCATTTACATTATGGCAACGGGTTTTGCCAACGTGGGAAAAACCCTGGATCTTCGCGAGGATGCTCCGCCCGACGAACGGTTTTACATCTGGGTGCTGGGCGGAATCCTGTTTGGCCATGCGGTTTCCTTTGTCTCCATCAGTTACTTCGACCAGACCATCGTTTACTTCTGCCTTTCCTTGGCGGCCATCGGTTCGGTGTATTCAGTGACCGCCGCCGCCGCCGCCCGGGCGGTGGAAGCGGCGCCGGCAGCTGACCCGGCGCTAACCGAGGAACCCTGTCCCTCGCATGTCTGACATTTCGGTCATCATCGTCAGTTGGAATGCGCACGGCCATCTGCGTGACTGCTTGGATTCCATCCGTAAGACCGGCGGAAGCTGGATTCGGGAAGTGGTCGTCGTGGACAATGCCTCGAGCGACGGATCGCCGGAAATGGTGGCCAGGCAATTTCCGGAAGTGAAGCTGGTTCGGAACAAAGAAAATCTGGGATTTGCCCGGGCCAACAATCTCGGGATCAAGATTTCCGCCGGAGCTTACCTGGCGTTAATCAACTCGGATGTGGTGGTTCATCCCGGATGCCTGAAACGACTCGCGGCGTTTCTTGACACCCGCCCCGATGTCGGCTTGGTCGGACCCAAAATACTGGGCCGTGACGGGTTGCTGCAGCGCACCTGCCGGCTGCTGCCGGGGGTCTGGAATATCATCTGCGAGACTCTGGCCCTCGACCGTCTGTTCTCGAAATGGCCGCTCTTTTCCGGCCGGGAGATGCGTCATTGGAACCAGGACACAGAAGCGGAAGTGGAGGTGTTGAGCGGCTGCTTTTGGCTGGTCCGGCGAAGTGCAGTGGAAAGGGTGGGGGGGCTGGACGAACGGTTTTTCTTTTACGCGGAGGATATCGACTGGTGCAAGCGCTTCAACGACGCAGGCTGGAAGGTCTGTTTCTTTCCGGACGCCCAGGCCACCCATTTTGGCGGCGGCAGCTCGCTCAACGTGCCATTGCGTTATAGCATCGAGATGGTTCGTGCCAACCTGGCGTATTGGAAGAAACATCACGGCACGCTGGGTCGAATCACCTACCGTTGCTTGGCGATCGTCTATCACCTCGTGCGCCTGCTGCCGCTGAGCATCATGCGGCTCACCGGATTGGGTGATCCGTCGTTGATCCGCTACAAATTCAGCGAGAATTTTGTCTGCTTTCGTTGGCTGCTCACCGGCAAGGAGGTTTGACGCCGACGCTGGGCCATTTGGCAACTAATTCGTAATCGGGAATTTTTCATTTGGTGAAGCAGGAAATCAAAGTCCGGGTGTCGCCGCTGGAATCGTCCGGCCTCGATCTTTTGGAGATTTTCGAGGTTCTGCAGCCCATCACCTTCGCGCGCTTGCCTGGTGGACGGGCGGACGATGCCGGTGGAATCGTTTTCGAAGCGACACTGCCGAAGTCAAGCAGGGCGGATGGCGCGGAACGGCTGGAGTTTGCATGTCCCGCCACGCAAAGTGACCCGGCTTCAACTGGCCTGACCGAGATGCCGGTGATGTTTTCAGATCTGCCGGCCGTTCCGTTTCCGTTTCGCGGGAGAAAACTAAACGTCAGGCTGCCTTCCGGGACAGCCGGGCTTTCGCCAATGCCGGGGGAGCTTGCCCTCGCGACTACGGCGGGCGGTCCGATTTGGGTGGCGGGCGCCCGGAACGGTGTCGGTTGGCACCGCTCGAGCCTACCGCTGCCGTCGCTCGCAATTGACGGAATGTTACAGCAAGTGCTGAATGCGGACCGTTTTCTCGAGTTGCTGCCGTGGTTGGAATTTCTGCGCCAAGCGGGTGGCGACGGCAATTTTGCGCCGCCGCCGTTGCGGGCTTGTTTCATGGTCGATGATCCGAACCTGCACTGGCCGCGGTATGGTTTTGTGGATTATCGAGAGCTCGCCGTGCGGGCGGCCCGGGAGAATTATCACGTGTCGTTTGCCACGGTGCCGTTGGACGGCTGGTATACCCATCCCGGCGCGGCCCATCTGTTTCAAAATAATCCGCGACAACTATCGCTTCTCGTCCATGGCAACGACCACACGCACTACGAATTGGCTCGCGAACGCACAGCGGAGCAATGCCTGGACCTGTTGCGCCAGGCCGGTGATCGGGTGGAGCGCCTGGAGCGAGCCGTTGGTTGTGAAATATCGCGCGTGATGGCAGCACCGCATGGAGCGTGTTCGGAAGCCATGTTGCAGGCCATGCCGGCTTGCGGCTTTGAATCGGCCGTCATTTCTCACGGGTCGCTGCGGGCCCACAACCAAGGCAAGCCGTGGACTCGCCGGCTTGGCTATCTGCCCTCCGAAATCATTCAAGGCTGCCCGGTCCTGCCCCGGTGGGGCGTGACGGGGAATACGCATAACACCATCCTGCTGGCAGCGTACCTCGGTCAGCCCATCATTTTGCGCGGACATCATGCGGATTTGCGGGATGACGCCGAATTGTTGGGTCGGCTGGCGAACCTGATTAACGGACTCGGCCCGGTCACCTGGGGGAACATGACCGAATTGAGCCGCATGAATTACCAGATGCGGTTGGAGGCGGACACGCTGCGGATCCGTCCCGGCGGTTTGAAGCTGAATGTGCCATTGCCCGCCGGCGCGAGGCAAATGGTCATCGAAGCGCCCTCGGCGGCCACCTGGAATAAATGGGTTTGGACGGGGGCGAGTGCTGGTCAGCGCCAGTTGAATTCCGGCGAGGTGGTGGATCTGCCGCGGGGATGCGAAAAAATTTTTCTAGCCGCCGTCGTCGCGCCGGCGGCTTCATCTGTCAACGGTCATCACGGACTGCCGCTCTGGCCGCTTTTGCGTCGGTTGCTGACCGAGGGAAGGGATCGCTTGCAACCGATGGCTGGCTAGCGCGTCGCATCGTACACTGAGAAGCAACCCATGGGCTCCTACAGCTCCCAAAAAACCAATCTCGAAGGTTTGTGCCGGGAAGCGCTGAACCTGTACCGCACGCAGTCGGAGAATGTGGCCGGAAAAGTCGGCAGCGTGTTGCGACATCTGGAAAACCTGGAAAATCGAATCCGCCAGAATTACGGTTTGGTGTTGCACGACTGCGACGTGCTCGACATCGGTGTGGGCCAGTTTCCATTGCACCTCCAGTACTTTGGCAGAAACAATCGAGTGGTGGGGATTGATTTTGATGTTATCGCTCAGGGATTCAATCCCGTGCAATACGTTGAGATGTTTTGGTCAAACGGATGGCGGCGGGTTGCCAAGACGGTTGGCCGGAAGCTGCTGGGAATTGACCGGCTTTACATCCGTGAACTCAAACGGCAGATGAATTTGGCGTCGTTGCCGCGCCGGCCCATTTTGCACATGGACGCCTGCCAGATGGATTTTGCGGAAGCCACCTTCCACTTTGTTCATTGCCAGTCGGTTTTTCATCACCTGTCCACCCCCGCGCGGGCGATGGAGGAGATTAAACGCGTTTTGCGCCCCGGGGGTGTGTGTTTCATTTCCTTTCACCTGTACACCAGCGAGACCGGTTCGCTGGATCCGCGAGTGTTCACGGACCGGCGGCACGAGGCGGCATTGTGGCGGCATTTGCGACCCCGACATGCAGCAGCGCTCAAATCCAACGCCTTTTTGAACAAGCTGCGATTGGCGGAATGGCGGGCCCTCTTTGAACAACATATGGCTGGAGCGAAAATGATTTTGCATCCAAGCCAGCGGCCGGGGGTCGAGGAAGATGCTCAAAGGCTGAAGGCGCAGGGGGAGTTGCCGGAGTACAGCATGGAAGAATTGCTGACGCACAACGTGTGGGTGTTTTGGCAGAAGCCGGGCGGGTCCCCAGCGAGGTCGGTTTAAGATCCAACTGCAGGAATAAGACTTGTATTTCCAACCGGGAGGGAAAACACTTCTCCCATTGGTGCCCAAAGCTGAACGAGGATCACGCGAATATATGCTTGTACGAAAATCAGATGGCCTTGTCCGAATTACCGTTGCGGAAGTCGGCTTGGCAGCTTATAAAACGCCAAAGTTTGATGAAATCGTCGCATTATGATGCGTTTCGGCCGGAAAACCCTGGTTTTGGGCTGGTGGCATACCCCCTGCTTGGGGTGGAATCGGCGCCGATTTTGGACCTGAAGGGCTGAAATATGGTTGAATTAAAGGACCAACGGCGCATTTGTATGAGACGTAAAATGGATCTGGTTGGGCACCCAATGCGCGACCGAACCGCGTGGCTAACGCGTGGTAACTTTCAATTGAAATCACTCCGACAATTGACTCTCGGCCTGGCATTTTTGGGCGGAGTCATTTCCGCCCCTGCCACGAATTGGTACGTGAGCGGCTCGGTTTCCTCCTCGGGCAACGGAAGTTCCTGGGCGACGGCGTGGAAGACTCCCGCCAATATCGCATGGACCAGCATCAGTCCGGGAGACGTCATCTACTTTGATGGCGGCACCTCCGGCATGAGCTACGGGTCCTTCGGGACCATCACTGCCAGTGGCACGAGCACGAGTTACATTACGATCGCTCGCAGTACGGAGTCTGGTCGCGACGGCATCGTCACGATTGCAACGCCATTCCTTATCAGTGGCAATTACATCAAGTTCGATGGCGGCGGCTATAAGCCGGTGACCGGCAGTGTCAATACTTTTGGCGGCCCGCTGTATCGCTGCGGGATCGTTTTTACCTGTGACAGCAGCTCTTACACAGCAACGGTCCCATCGGGGGCATCGATCGCGGCATCGGGCGCGAATCCGTGGTTCCGCTACTGCTACTTTAATGGTACCTATGGCGCGGGCACCGGGCATTCGTTTGGGGCGGCAAACTCAACGGGGTTTGTCATGGAACGATGTTGGTTTTACCAATCCTGCTACGAGGACCAAATGGTTTATCAGGCTTCGGGCAGCGGCGGCAGTGTCGCGCTGACGAACACCGTTTTCCAGGACAACAACAAGCCGAACCGCAGTGACACGGCGCATCGGGACGTGATGAATCCCTGGACCGGTGTGGGTGGTTGGAATCTGTATGTTGTGAACTGTATGTTCTTTGACACGCCCGGTCACGCCAGCGACCAGCCCCAGGGTGACGAATTCCTGCTCCAGGTCGGATACGGGGGAAGCACTACCCCCATGAACAATGTCGTCGCGATCAACAACGTCTGCTACGACACCGCCCGTTTTATCGCGTTCGGATCCCAAAACAGCGGGGTAAACAGTTTTACCCTGTACAACAACACGATCAATAACGTGATAAATGGCGATAATTTGGGGGTTACCGGCGCGACTTACACCTCGGCCAACAATCTCGGCAACAGCTCCAATCCGGGATACTTGAATTCTGCCAATCCGCTCGGGGCCGACGGCATTCCATTCACGGCGGATGACGGCTTCGATCTTACCGCGGGCAGTTCCGCAATCAACGCGGGTTCAAACGTGGGGGTGACCACCGATATCTGCGGCAATACCCGCACGGCGATTCCCGATTTGGGCGCATACGAGTATGGTGCCGGCGGTCCGGCTACCAACCCCGTGGTTTCCGTTTCACCGCTCACCCTCGACTTTGGTGTCGTGCTGGCCAATGTCGCGACCAACCTGACTTTCACGGTAGCCAACGCCGGCGGGGGCGTGCTGACGGGGATGGTCAGCGTGGCGGCACCGTTCCAGATTGTTTCCGGCGGAACCTACAGCTTGGGAAGCAATCAGTCGCAGACGGTTACGATTCAATTCAATCCCGCGGCGGCGGGCTCGTTCAGCCAGACCGTGACCTTCACGGGTGGCAGTGGCGCCAGCGCAAGCGTGAGCGGCTTGGCAGATGTGCTCCAGTCAGGAGCATCGCTTAATCCAGCCAATGGTACAGTGCTGGCCCCATTTACCGTGGCCAACGCGGGCTCCCTGGCGGCGACCAATGCCTATATTTCCCAGGCTGTTACGACAGATTTGCCTGGTAGCGGGGAGGCGGTGTGTGGCTTTAATATCACGAGTGCAGGAAATTACACCCTTTCCGCCTGGATTAATGCGCCCAGCGACGCTGCGAATTCTCTTTATGTCAACGTCGATGGCCAGCCGACCGACCCAACGATGATCTGGGACATCCCGGTGACGGCCGGCTTCACCAATCAGCTTGTCTCCTGGCGCGGGACCGGATCCTATACGAACAATCAATTTGTCCCCAAGGTGTTCAGCCTCACTGCCGGCGTGCATCAATTGATTGTACGTGGCCGGGAAAGCAACACGCAATTGGGGACCATAACCCTGACTCCCTACGTGGCGCCGCCGCCGCCGCCAACCGGCTTGCACGTGGTCAGTCCTTAGCGCAACGCAAATCGCATGCCGGCATTCTAATGGGGTTCGCCGAACCCATTCCATTTCGGGGTGGGGGGCGACGATTTTACCGGCAGGATACCGAACCGCACTTGACCATCAATATTCCAAGCTCCTCCGTCCCCGGTGTCAACCATTCACCGGTTCGGTTCCAAACCGCGGGCGGGAAATGCAGCGGGTTGGTTGAGTCTGAATTCGCCGTTTTTAGAATGTTAGAATTATTTTCGGGAACGCTCCCGTCAAAGGCCTTTGTCGGCATCATGGCCGCCAAGCCGTGAGGCGGGTGTGCGCGGCTCAAAATGGCGGTTGAGCCTCGAGCTGCGCTGACCACAACTGGGAGAATTCAATGGACTGGACGCTCATTTGCGCCACGAACGACGAGCAAATCCTGCGGAGTTGTTTGCTGAGTTCGCCGGATCTTCCGGCCGCACGCGACGTGCTCTTGCAGCGAGGTTTTGATGGCGCGGCTGCGGCCTATAATGCGGCCATGGACAAGGCCAGATCGGATCTGTTGGTGTTTGTTCACCAGGATGTTTATTTGCCGGCGGGCTGGCTGGCCCGGGTTGAGAATGCCGTGGGAATGATCTCCGAGAAAGATCCGGATTGGGGGGTCTTGGGAGTTTGGGGGGTCCAAACTTCGGGCGAAAGAGCCGGCTTGGTTTATGATGGCGGGTGGGGCCGGATTCTTGGGGGTCAATTTGACGGCGGATTGGAGGTGGAATCGCTGGATGAAATGGTTCTGATCCTCCGAAAATCGGCCGGGTTGAACTTTGATCCGCGCATTGCCGGTTTTCACATGTACGGAACGGATATCTGCCTTGAGGCGAAGCGGCGCGGGAAAAAGTGTTATGCCATCGCGGCGTTATCCATCCACAACACCAATCAGTACTGGATGCTGCCCTGGCAGTTCTGGAAGGGCTATTGGGCCATGCGTAAAAAATGGAGGGCCCAGTTGCCAGTAAAGACCACCTGTACCGACATTACCCGTTGGTGCTGGCCGATGATCCGCTGGAATGTCGTCCGCGGCGTCAACCTCCTGACCCGGAGAGATTCGGCGCCGCTCAAGCGCGTGGCGGATCCCCGTCACTTGTATCAGGAATTGATCGCATCGGGCAAGGTGGCCCCCATCATTGCCTGAGACTCATCCAGCAAAAATTGGAATTCCGAGCCCCGTTCCCTCAGGAGCGGGCGTGACCCACGGCGATATGAAAATCAAAAGCGATCCACCCGGAGAAGCGACTTGGAACCGGGTTGCCGGGATCAATCAGGCTCTTTTTGATGTCTGTGTTCGCAACGCAAGAATTTGCGGTGACGAGCACAAATATGAGGAATTGCTGCAATGGGGCTCCGTGGCGGCGTGGTCGGCGGCGGGTCAAGGCTGGTTTGGCGAACTCAGTTCCCGGGAGTTGGAAGTTGAACTGCTGCGGGCAGCCCGGCAATTGCCGCTGCCGGCCCCGGCTGGCGGTCGCCCCCCGCGCCCGCGCTGGCTGCATGTTTTGAGCGAAGCCTACGCAACTCTGGGACATACGAATCTGTGCCGCAGATGGATGCTGTACGACCAGATTGTCATTCACGATGTGATTCTGGTGGATCAGAAGAGCGTTGTGCCCCAAAACCTGGTGGACGCGGTCAAAAGTGCCGGCGGCCGGTGTGTAGTGCTCGATCCCGCCGCATCCCTGATGCAAAGGGCGGCGGAACTGCGAAAATATGCCTGGGAGCATGTGGACATGGTCGTCCTGCACACGCATCCGGCCGAGGTCCTCGCTACCGCAGCGTTTGGTGTGGAAGGCGGTCCGCCGGTCCTGGTGGTCAATCATGCCGACCATGTTTTTTGGGCGGGATGCAGCATTGCCGATATGGTTTTGGATATTCGCATGTCCGGACATTTGTGGACCAAACAACTGCGCGGCGTGGACCGGGCCATGATTCTCCCCATCCCATTGGTTGAGAATGACCGCCAAGGACGTCCGGCCAATGTCGTCTCGCAGGAGCGGCAGGCATTGCGCCAGTCTCTCGGCATCCCCGACAACGCCGTGCTGCTTTTGACGGTCGGTAGTCCGGCCAAGTACGAGCCGATGCCGGGCCTTGATTTCGTGACAACCGCCCGGGAGATCCTGCGGGTTTGCGGTGACGCCTATCTGGTGGCCATCGGCCCGCGTGATGAGGGAGTTTGGAAGGCTGCGCGAAAGGCGACCAACGGCCGGATAATGGCGTTGGGCTATCAACCGGATTCGGCACTTTTTTGCCGGGCTGCGGATTTATACATCGAAGGCTTCCCGCTCGGGTCGCTGACCGCGATGCTGGAGGCGGGTGAAGAAGGCCTCCCTTGCATCTGCTCTCCCAGCGTCCCCCCGTTTCGCAGCGACAGCCTCTCGCTGGATGAATGTCCGCAGCCCGGAGATGTGCCGGACTACATCCGGGCGGTCGCCGCGCTGGTTGGAGATGCGCAGTTGCGTGCGCGGTGCGGAGTCAAATTGCAGGAGACCATCCGGGCGCAACATTGTGCTCCAGGCTGGCAGGCGCGCTTGAATGAGATCAAGGCGAAGCTTCCCGGAAGCCATAACCTCTACCCGGATTTCAGGCCGGGAAAGGTCGAAACTGGATTGCGCAACTGGTTCCTGCATTTTCAATTTAAAGAGCCAGGAGTGCCAACCGCAGCCAGGCGTGCTGAAGATGTGTTTGTGGAGGCCTGGCGGCGGACCGATTCCCAACCGCAACTCGATTCGCGTTTGGGCGAGGAATTGAGTCGTTTCGGGCAAAATGGCCGGGTGGAAGGCTGGTCAATCGGACCGCACGAAATTCTCTCGCTGACAAGAGTGAACCGGAGGATTCGGGCTCGCGGCGACTTTAACCGGTTCATGCGGGCCGTCCGGGATGCGTTCCGGAATGGCGACCTTCGGCTTGCCCGTAAATTGACCTATCGCTGTTTTTGGGCCAACCCGGGTTGTTTGCTCGACGCCAACTGGATCCGGCAGTTTGCCAAGGCCCACTTGGGACCCCGGCTGATTTTCAAGTTACAAACGGTATTCTCGCGTCCGGGACGGCAGTTCCATCGCCGGCAACTTGCTGTAAACCAATAGAATATCAGCGATTTGAATGGCACGATGGCACGGTTGGAGGGGACATCCTAAGCGGTGTCCAAGGAACTATACAAACAGGTCAAAAGATGATACAGTATTAGACCGTTTCTGCACTATGAAAAGAATTGTGAATGTTGAGGTTAAGAGCTGTTGCCCTCCAACTGCCGCCGTCCGCCGATCCGGAACTCCGTGCCAAGGGAAGAGTCTCTGAATCGGTCTTCCGACATTCAACCGATTTGACCTTACACACCCAGACAAGAAACTGCTGAACTCCGAACCGGCAACCTGGAGATCCCAGCCGGTGCGCGGTTAGGCCCAAGGATTAGTCAAAAGCCAAACAGTCTCTCAAAGATATGCCACTCACAAAATTGTCGATCATGGCGGGAATTTTCCTGGCCGCAACCATGGCGGTCTCCGGCCAGTCCGTGAGCTACTCGACCAACACGATCACGTTCGGTTATACGAACCGGACGGCCCTGTTGGCGGACGGCTGGAGCTTTATTGCAACGGGCGTTGATGGAACGCCACGCAACACAGAGATAACAAACTCCGGCAATGGCGCCGTGATCGTTTACAATCCGTCTGACAATCCGGGAGTCCTGCGGATTCCCGTGGATGACGGGTACTTGCTGCTCACGCCAAATAACTCGCGCAATACGTTGTTCCGCAGCCTGGCCACCAACTGGGTTAGCATGCGACTGCGACTCTCCTTCCACCCCTCCGCAAATTATCAGGAGGCGAATATCATGCTCTATCAGGACGACGATGACTTTGTCTGGATGGGGCATTCATTCAGCGGCAACGAGCGCATGCGGTTCGGCCGGGAATTTACCGGAGCGCTGCTGGAGAACACTTATAACGTGAATGTCCTCGGCGCGCCGGTTACCAACGCCTATCTACGGCTGGATCGAGACCCGGTGACGGACCGGATCAGCGGGCTCTACTCGTTGGATGGGACAACCTGGGTAACGGTTGGGAATTTCAGCCAGGCGTTTACCAATGCCAGTTTGGCTATTTACGCGGGTGGATCAGCTGGAGGTCTCCCCAATTGCGATTTGATCCGCCTGGATGTGATTAGTCAAACCACTCCGGTTTCGCCCGCCTTGGTCGTGCGCCCGCAACATCTGGTCTTCAACAGCGTGGCCGGCCAACCCTGCACCAATGTTGAGGCTCTCAATGTGGTCCTCCAGTGTCGCCAGAATTCTCCCGTGCAGTGGACGGTGACCAACAGCTCCCCCGCCTGGTTGATCACCAGCACCAATACCGGATACACGCCCGCCTGGTCCATGAGCAGCACCAATATCGGCTTCATGCCGACTTCCAGTTGCGACGTGTCGGTCAACACGACAGGGTTGGCCCCGGGAATTTATCAGGGCGTGCTGAATTTTGGAGCCACGGGAACGACATCAGCTGCCGTGAATGTGACGTTAATCGTCAATACCAACTCCCGCGTGAGCCTGGCGAACTGGCAGGGAGGAAGGAGCGGAGCGATGAGTGTTTCGGTGGACGACGCGAATTTCAGCGGGTTCAACCAGCTCTACACCAACGGTCTTTTCGGCACCTATTTCATCTGGCAGGAGTCGCATCCTGAATTCGCGACGTTTTATCAGGCCGGAATGGAGATCGGCTCGCACACCATTTCTCATCCTTGTTTTGTCGTGCCGGGTGCCACCATGCGCGGTGAAATGGAGGGGAATATCGCCGGCTGCGTTGCCGCGATCGGGGTACCCCAATCCCAGATGATTTCATTTGCCTGGCCGTGCGGCGTCGCCGGCTTGGAAGAACAGGTCGTGGCGTCCGATTACTTTCTGTCTGCGCGGGGATTCAATTTCAACCAGCTGGAGAGTCCTACGCCTTATGATTTCATGAATTTGAAATCTTTTAATTCGCACGAATTTGATCCAACCGCCTTCAATCCCGCGGCCCCGCCCAATCCGCCGGATTTCAAGGCGGTGTTGGATTCGGCGATAGCGCAGGGCAAGTGGTTCAATCTGGTTTTGCATCAGCAAAACAACGACGATGGTGCCATCACCAACTCGGTTGGAAAAGATGTTTGGGTGGCCCCGATCGGAACAGTCGTGAAGTACATTCTCCAACGGAATTACACGGTGATTACCAATTATGTGGAGAACGGCAGCTATATCCAGTTTGGATGCTACCGGTTGCCGCTGGATCCCTCGCCGATGCGAAGTTTCGAGACAGCCATTAACACCAATGACGTGGTCACTTTCCTGGTCAATCCCTCGGGCCTGGCTCAAGTCACCGCCGTATTTATCAATGGCACTGAAGTGCCGTTCAGTACCAACCGCAGTGGCTCAATCACTTTCAACGCGCTGGTCACCACCAATCTCCAGACCATTATATTGGATTTGTTGCCGAACACCGCGCCGGTTTTGCCGGCCCAGGGTTATCGAACCGTCAGTGAACAGACGACGCTGCTCGTTACCAACACCGCCACCGATGCCGACTACCCGGCGCAAATGCTAACTTACACATTACTCGTAACGAACACGGTAGGCGGCGGCGTCCAGACCAACGCCAGTATTGATGCCAATGGGATTATTTCCTGGACCCCCACGGAAGCACAGGGTCCCGGCAATTATGTTTTCACCACCGTGGTAACCGATTTCGCTTCGCCCTCACTGAGAGCCACCAACAGCTTTACGGTTACTGTCAATGAAATCAACACGCCGCCTTCCCTGCCGTCGCCGGGCAATCTTGTCGTTTACGGCATCACCACCCTGGTTTTCACCAATACGGCCACGGATTTGGATATTCCTGTCAACCCGCTTGGGTACCGTTTTCTCGCCGCGCCCTCCGGTGCCACCATGGATCTCAACGGTATCATTACTTGGACCCCAACGCCGGCGCAGGTTCCCAGCACGAACACTTTCACGACCGTTGTCACGGACACAAACGTCTGGGCGATTAACACCCAGAATCTGAGCGCTACGAACACCTTCACGGTGACGGTGTTTCCGTACCCGCTCGTTCTTCCGACCCAGACCAGCCTCACGATCAATGAGTTGACGAACCTGGTGGTGACCAACAGCGCAACCGTGTTGACCAATGTCGTGGGCAGCAGTTGGCTCTCGACCAATACCTTTCTTTTCACGTACACCAATCGCAATGCACTGCTGGCCGATGGGTGGAGTTTCTTTGCCACGAACCATGGGGTGGGGCGTAACACCGAAGTGACCAATGCCAATCAGAACCCGATTTTGTACGCCCAAACCAACAATTCGCTGGGAATCGTCATGCGGGTGCCATGCGGCGGCGGCGATCTTTGGTCTTCGTTGAACAACACCACCAACAGCATTTTCCGCGCGCCACCTAGCAATTGGATCAGTGCGCGTTTGAACCTGGCATTTGGGCCGACGGTGGATTACCAGCAGGCGTATCTTGTGCTGTACCAGGACGATGATAATTACGTCGGGATTGGCCTGGGTTACATCGATGCCGAAAAGGTAATCCTCGTACAAGAAGTGAACGGCTCGCCCACGAATGTGGCTGCGGCTGGCGTGGCGCTGACCAACCTCTCGGTGCGACTGGATCGGGATCCGGCCAGCGGGAATATCAGCGGCCTCTACTCGGCTGACGGAACGAACTGGGTGTCCTTGGGCCAAGTCAGCCAGTCGCTGAACAAACCGCGTCTGGGGATCTGGGTAGGTGCCTCCGGCGTCCCCTATGCCACCTCCCAACTCACCGCGGATCTGAGCCGGCTCGATATCATTTCATCGAACACAGTCGATCTGCTCACTTACACCCTGGCGGTCACCAATTCAGGGG